>Ga0099826_10000850_pt1 | contig 16530 bp, 8 predicted proteins | sample Mtrugardesep15_FD_76830 | JGI IMG/M metagenome (GOLD analysis project Ga0099826, IMG submission 76830) | Root nodule microbial communities of legume samples collected from California, USA - M. trunc garden sep15 | ecosystem: Host-associated > Plants > Roots > Nodule | place: USA: California... | reverse complement strand
GCAATTTCAAGCAATTCAGCTGCAGTTCCAACATCTGCAGCCAAACACAGATTACTCTCCTTCTGAGCCATTATCTCAAACAACTTCTTTCCTGTTGGATTCTTGGACAGATTCGCCCTTTCCCCAAATGATAAAGACTTGACCTTGGTTATTGGCTTCTCAACCTTTGCGAGAGCTGCAACCTTCCTATTCTCATCTAAGAATTTTGTAACAACCCCTACCATCTCGTCATCAAGTCTTCCATGATCCCTCAAAATTTTCACCATTTCAGTCAATTTAATAATTGCATGCAGCTTGATGCCATTCTCCTCCAAATTTTCCCGCCCACCTTGCTCTCTATCAATCAGGACAACAGCATCACTAATCTTCAACCCCACAGAACGTAGTGGTGCAGCTGTTTCCAAAACTGATGTTCCACTGGTAACCAAATCTTCAATTATTAAGCAACTTTGGCCGGGCTTGAAATCACCTTCGATGGCTTTAGCAGTGCCGTAGTCTTTGACTTCCTTACGGCGCATGACCATGGGGATGTTCTGAGCAAGAGAGACGCAAGTGGCAATGGGTAAGGCAGTGTAAGGGACACCACATACAAGATCAAATGAGGTGGAAGAGACGGAGGAAATTAGGGTCTGAGAGATTTGCTGGAGGAGAGAAGGATAAGATATGATGAGACGGAGGTCAATGTAGATTGGTGAGGAGATGCCAGATTTGAGCTTGAAGTTGCCGAATTTAACAGCTGATATCTCATGGAGTTGAAGAACAAGAGATTCTACCAATGATGATGACGCCATTTCCTCACAAATAATATTCCCTTTTGATTGTGTTACAGGGATTGTTGTAGAAATAACCTGTGTTATTCAGTGCGCATTATACTCATCAATTGAAAAATCTAAAGAAGCAAGAATGTAAAAATGCAAAGGATATTCAAGTATATGACTTAAAATTTTTAGCACTTAAGGGATATGATAACAAAGACTCCATTATAGCAATCCCACATCATAGATGATATCATAGATTAAGGTTATTCCTACAACATGATTTTAAATTACAACCAGCAACCATATAGATGCATTCATCCTCAATTTTCTGTAACTTCAGTTACCCCAACAAAATTGCAATTTAAAATCATACCTACACCATTCATAAAGTAGAATAACAAAAAGTGTCATGAAAAAACAAATGAATAACTACTGTGTGATGTGAAAGAAACCACAAACCACAATACAAATTTGAAAAACAAATACACCAGACCATATTTCCAACAAGAAAAACATTAACAAACGCTTCTAAGCAACATTCTCCATACATTTCCGCATTTCACCCAAAAAGTCTGTTCTTTCTCATCTTATAACAGGTACTCCAAATTGGTTCTTGGCCTAAAATTTCAGAAAAGTCTAAAAAAATGAAATCTACCTTCCAAATATACCCACGGTGATGAAACTCGAGACAAAGGAAGCAATGTGCACAAATAATAGGCAATTTAAAAGTGAAATGCAAATAGTTCAAAATGGAACAAATGTGAATGGATCAAACAATTTAAAAGTTTGTACTTCAGCCCTTTTTGTGACATGTACTTGGGGCCCGTTTGTAATTTAAGATTATAAAAAAAATCATTTTTCATGTTTTAGTTATGTTTGTGTGTTAAGTTTTTCTCAAAAACCATGTTAAAAAAACCAAATTTTATGTTGCAAACGAAATATCTATTTTGTTTAGCTTTTGAATAAAATCATTTTTAATAGAAGAGAGAGAAATATAAAATCTCTTTCAAAGGTTGTGTGCTTGAGATATCTTACCGCTACCCACTCAATTCAATAACTATGAATTGAGACGTCTCACTCAAAAATTGATTAAGGGTAAGATATCTCCATCCATAGTTATTGAAGATCAAAATCATTTTTTTTTTATAATTTGTAACTACAGGGCCCAAACACACCTAACAGGAACACAGTCAAATCTATTAAAATCATCTGTCATTTGAAAAATCACACAAAAATGTATGGCAGCAGCTAGAGAGAATGCAAAAGCATGGCTTAATCATTGCAATCCGAAACAAGTTTTAAATATTCTAAAACATTAATTGGTATGCACTAACGATGGAAGACTTTTCTACGCATGCATTCGATCATATGAAGCACAAACTCAAACACAGACACTGGACATAGACACGTCGACACCGATAATAATTTAAGATAATGACATAATTCGATGTAATCATATGTGTCACTGTCGGAGATACCTTGGTTGAAGCAAAACGAAGCAAGGCGGAGAGGAGACAACGGCGGCGCAAGTGAGTAACTGAGGTCGAGTGTTCACTAGCTTTACTAATGTAATATTATTCTTTTGGCAACGGCTCAGGTTTAAAGAGAAAAAGGTAAAATAGAATAAAGCCCGTTTGGATGGCTAGTTTTTTTTAGCTTATCAAAATTAGTTTATGCTAATGAATAATTTTTTTGTTAATTTATAAATTTTTATTAATAAAAATTGTATTTTTTTGTTATAAATTTTTATCAATGAAAATTGTGTTTTGATAACCTACTCTTACAAATTTATGAATAATACATGACAAACAGCTTATTTATTTATATAAGTTGTTTTGCATAAGCATAAAAATAAGTTAATCCAAATGTACTCATGATGCTTGAAAGAAATAAAATCCCAATAGTGGATGCATATTTTGTGTCATTTTTTAAAAATAATAATTAAATTTACAACTTTTTCTATTAAGAGGTTGTTCTACAAGTCTTCTCCGGTGTTTCCTTTAAAGAAAAAGTCTTCTACAACACTTACATACACTTGATTGCTTAATATTTTATTTATTTGTAAAAATATATAAATATAAATAAATGTGTCCCAACAAGACAAGGGTAGTTGAATGCAACTAGATTAACAATCTCAGGGAAGGTAAAGATAGATGTCAAACACTCATCATTCTGGATGCACAATGGTAAGAATACTTAACCTTAGTCTGAAAAGGCACAAGTAATACTTGAAAAGGCACAAGTAATACTTAGTCTGAAAAGGCACAAGTAATACTTGAAAAGGCACAAGTAATACTTAGTCTGAAAAGGCACAGGTAACAATGCTCATCATCAATCTCGAAAGGCAGTGCTAAGAATACTTTGTAGCATCGGTAAGAGTAGCAAAGTGATTGATGGTTAATTTGACATTACCACTGTTCTAAAGTTAAGCGAGAGAATTATGGTTAAATATTGACTTAAACATAGGTAAATCGATGAGTGGATTGGATGATTGCTCTCTCCTTCAAATTTAGGTAAAATTGAGTAAACAATTTTTGTGTTTGTTCTTCTGCTCATTTTATTTATGTTATTTGATTTAATTGTGGATTTGCTATAAACTTTATTTTTACTTTAAAGACAATTTCATTAAAGAAAGTCTCGCAATAAATCTAATGACAAGACTGCAAAAATACAAGGCAGTGTCTCTTCGATCTATATGCAACCTAGGCAGCTTTGTTGGCTTCACATCAATCATACAAATTATTTAAAATATGAGAATAGACATTAAAAGTTAAAACTAGACTAAATTACACCATGAGTTCATTAAGTTTGAGGTTCGTAACAAATTACTATTTCTTTAAATTATTTTGTCATACATAAATTCTTTAAATTTATAAATATTTTTGATTTAATCCTTCTACCACATCATCGTTTTTTTTAATGTTTTCGATTTAATTCTGCGACGTATAAGTAGGAACATATTATGAAATACTTTCTTTTTTTCTTTTTTTTACAAAAGGAACATAAATAAGTACAACTACTTTTCTTTTTTTAAAACTAGAAACAAACTCTTGTTCCCTCCTCACCAATATCTTGACAAAACAAAATCTCAACGACTATAGAAACATGTGAGTTGTGTTATCCATTGACCGTAGCATAGAAACGTGCAGTCCTCAACCTTAGAAGATGTTACTATGGATTAAGGTCCGTATTGGGGGTACAAAGAATGGCCTTTTACCAAATTTGGTGAAGAACAATATTTTGTCTAAGTATACTACATTTGAAGAATAAAAAAGTCTTATTTTTATCCAGAAGTACACATGTGGAAGGAAGACAAAAAAATGTGTACTTCCAAAGGGAATCAGATAGCATTGAACGATGGTTGTTAATTTGGTTGTGTTGCTTCGCAAATAAAGTAAAAAAATCTAGATAATTGTTCTTTAGATCTCATGTGTTGCTCAAAACAGATAAAATATACTACGGAAAATATCTTTTAATATACAAAAAGAGTAAAGAGCAGTCATCAAATTCAAAACTCTAGTTTTTGAAATATGCATTCAAACTGCTGTACATATTTTTGAAAGTAAATAAATGTCTAAAAGAATTTTTTTAAAATTAGTTATAAGAGTTTAACGGTGTAAATTGTAACTTCAAGTATTAAGTTTGAATTCTTGAAGACCATTGTAAAATAATCTCAAGTATTGAGTTTTAATTTAGTGATAATAGTTATTTTACAACTGTCCTCAAGAATTCAAACAAAAAAAAAAAAACCATCTTAAATGTTATACTTTATAATAAAAAATGTTTAATTAGGATCTTTGACACCTTAGTCATTTTAAGGTGAATCACAAAAAAAATTACTTATTTAGATGGTCTATTGCTCATATCTTCATTCAGTTACTTAAGTCACGTCCTAAATCTCTATATGTTCTCATTAAAAATGTGTTTTAAGAAGATCAAACTATAATCCTCTCCGCAAACACAATGATATCACACTCATTTATTAAAAAAATATTCTTGATTTCTTTTAAGTGTGCTGAAAAACCTTGATTCTATTATACAATTACAATAACTTCATTCTTCAATTTTCTTAAGTTCTTAAGTATATGTGTAGAAGAGATTAGTATCTCTATTCTTCTATATAAAATTTGGTTTGAAGTTACAACGGATGCAACAACACCATAGAATGGCTAGAAATATGACACTCTCTTTTGTGTCAAACAAAATTGACTCACTTATTCGTCATAGTAAGTCTACAGACATGACCATTATACATCAGTTCAATAAAACAAAAGTAAATATTTTTCAATAATAATCTCAATAATCATGGTCTGGTTGATTTGGAATGAACATAATAACAGGTTGTTCAGGAACATAGAGACACCGATTTTACAGTTGTTAGAAAAAGCAAAGTATCATTCGTTATGGTGGTTAAAAGCAAAGAATATTCATTTTGTGTACGGTTCTCAAAGATGGTGGTCGGACCCTTTACTTTGTTTGGGTATCGACTGACTTTTTTCTGTATTTATGTTGTAAACAATTTTTATCCGGGGTGAGTTCTCTGGTACATCTTGTGCTGAGAATTTTTTCATCGCCGCTATTAATATATCCCATTTTGATTTCTTAAAAAAAAAATCTTATAAATGAGATTAACAATATATTCCAATATTTTTCCTTAAAAAATATTTCATTATTTTGATCAATATTTTCGTTAAAGGTTTCTTTGTTCGTTTGGTGTCTTCTTCGCAACAGGCTACCAACTAGCGATAATCTTGTGCGGTGGAGGGTTCTTCAGGAAGGAGAAAACGTTTGTGTTAGAGGATGCGGTTATGCGGAAACGGTTGTCCATCTTTATTTTGGGTTGCAATTTCTTCAGCGGCTTGTGGTCTCTCGTTTGGAAGTGGTTAGGCATTTCCACGGTTGACTCTATGGTGTTACGCAATCATTTGCTTCGGTCTGGTCAGTTTCATGGTTTACCTCGTTCGTCTCATTCATTCTTGAGGCTGATTTGACTTGCCTCTGTTTGGATTATTTGGAAGGAAAGGAATAACCGGGTTTCAAAATACTCGGTATCATATTTACATATGATTTTAGACAAAGTTAATTTGTTGTCTTTTGTGTAGTTGAAGGCAAATTTGTTCACATTTTGCTTTTGGCTATCATGATTGGTGGCGATACCCTATAAGTATGAGTTTAATTATGTAGTTTGTCTTTGTGGTCTCCCGTTCGTCGGGTGCCGTTGTTTAGGCTTTGGTATCTTTGTACTTGACTTTATGTCGTACTTTGACACACCTTATGCGAGGTAAACCACTCTTGGTTTGATAATATAATCCATTTTAACTTGTTAAAAAAAATATTTTGACATCTAATTAATCTGAATATTTACAAAATAAAATATAACTATGCCAGTCTACATCTACATTAAAAAAATCCAACAAGTCTTAAAATATCAAAAAAAGACATTCATCTTATGAGAGATAATATGAAATCATTAGAAATGTAGAAATACTCTATCTATTAATTAGAAAAATTTGACAGGTGAAAGAAAAACAAACTGAAAACTACTATTTATGGGTTATAGTTGAGAAATTGATAAAAATAAATATAAATACATGTGACATTATCTACAAAATTTAACACGCTCCCATGTAAGCGCGTTCAATGTTCCTTGGTGAGTCAAACATTCATCACAACAACAAAAGAAAAACACAAAATCTTCAATATCAATTATATTTTATTTAATGTAATTCTCTCATTGACTTTTCATGCTTCCAATCATTTCCATATCCTTCAAATCAAAATCATAAACTATATGCAATTTGTCAGAAATATATTCTTTGGATAATTCAATTTCCTCAGAGATTGATTTGAAAAATTTCTATCTTTTCTAGTACATTGTATGTTTCTTTTATTGATTCATAAAAACCATGTTTTGATTTTGATATTTCTCTTTTGAATTTTTGACAATAATTTTTTTTTTGTTGTTGTAGAGAATAAGCTGGCATTGGCTCATGCCTAATTTTAAGTGGAGGATATAAATTATCTGATCTGTAAGATTTTTCTGCTGGAATATATTTTTTCTTAATTCAAGCCTAATTGCCATTTTTCATGTTTTTCCAATCTTGTATTATGACATTTTCATTGAAACCTTTGTGTTTTTATTTTATTTTTTATGTTGAGTTGCATTTTTCTAATCAAGATAAAATATGTGATGTTCCCTTGTTATCTTCATGCAGAGAAAGGGTTGATAAATACATGGCTGTCCTCAGATTATAGTGACATTTCTTGATTTTAGTTTCAAATATTTGAGGATATGGAGATGATACATCAAGAAAAATCTGAAATCAATGGTATACCAGGTAAAAACTTTCTATACCTTTTCCCTCATTCTTTCTTCCTCCCCATCAAATTGTGATGTAAAATGATGATATTATGAACAAGAAGAATAGTCATTGGAATATGATAGAACCTATGCAACACCGACACTTCAGATTGAAGACGTGTATCTGGTGGTGTCCTACACAGACACCGACACAGGTGGTTATATTCGGTCATTTATATTTTCTTAAATTAATATCTCTGTTTTAGTGTCAGTGTCGTTTCTGTGTCAATGCTTCATATGATAGAATCTGTGTTTTAGTGTCGGTGTCGTGTTCGTGTCGATGCTTCATATCATAGATTATACTAAATTTCTTCACATTTTCCTTTCCCCTCCTCTTCTTTGTTTTGGTTAAACATGTTTATGATAGACCAATCCATGGTTGAGAAGAGATGTTACAATTTGCTTGCTCTCAAGTCAATACAAATTCATGACAAGCATTTTTGAATTTTAAGTTAGTTAGGGATGTTACTACAATGGCACTATTGAGTTCCTTATAGATTAATAGGATAGTTTTTTTACTAAAATGTTTAGTTTGTTTTGAATTTTGAGGGTGTATGAACAATAGTACAACAAACTAGAATTATGAGTTAGATTATCTTCACTGGCTCCAAATAAGTACAACAAACTAAGTTTATTTCTAAAACATCACTTCCTAACCTTCTCAAGGAAAGAAATTAAACATGATCTATGAGGGCTTCACCTATCTACAATAAATTATCTGTGATCAGATTCTCATTTCTCAAGACATCTTTTATTGGTTAATTGTATTAAAGAATTCAAAACAAAGATACAAGATAGGATTACAAGAATGACTCCAAAAGCTTCTGATGTTTCTTGTATGGAATGAAAGTTTATTGTGTTATGAAGCACTGACATAGACACTGGAAACGATATTGACACATACTTGCCAGTAGTATTTAAGAAAATGGAACTATTTGAATGTAACTACATGTGTCGATGTCGGATACCTGACAAGCCTTTAATTTGAAGTGACAGTGCTACATACAAAGGGAGGAACCATCTGTCTCCTTTATTGTTTCTGCTTTACTAGAATAACTTTGACTTTGAGAATTTAAACTTGAGGTTTCCTTATCAAAAAGTCGAGTTCCGTTTGTTTTTAAGCATTTGTAAGGGAATAAAAGAAAAGCTTGACTTGCAAGAAGGTGAACCCCATTTCTACATAAGAGAAAGGAAATATTAGTGTCTGTGATTGTTGAAATTTGTAATGATAAAAGTAACTTCAAAGCGATGCTTTGTCAAATTTCAGGCTAACTATAAAATTCAATGTTTCAATTGTAGGGTCTGGATCTTCTTGCCTTTATGATCTCTTTTGCACTGAAACACCAAGTTTAAATTCTCAAAGTCAAAGAGAGCGATGGATGTTATCTGGTATTTTTCCTTTTTAAATTATCTGTTTTTAAGATTTAATGCTCTATTTTGGTCCGTCAAAAAATATAGGCATTGTTTTTTCAATTTAAAAACTGCCATTAGACTTTTGGAGATTTTAATATCAAAGTTCTGTTTGGACAGTATAGTTCAACATTTTTATGAATTGCCAGTTTTACCTTATTAATCTCTTTTTGGTATATGATAACCTTATAATTGTTACATTTATCAAATAACCAACATTATCCGGTCTCACAAGTGTTTATGTTAGTATATAAGTTAATCCAAACAGACCCTTAATCTTTGAGCTTACACTATTTCTGCATACTTCCAATCACTAGGTCCACAGGAAAGGTTAGACAATCTGATGCGTCAAGCAGGGAACAAGTTCTGTGCTGATTGTGGATCATCAGAGCCAAAATGGGTGTAAGTGTTCATTTTATTTTTAAACGAATTTGATCTATGTGCATTGCAAAGTGCTACATTGTTTGAATAACATTATCTTGGATCATAAAGATGCCTTAGTTTTTAATGCAGCGTCTTTCTACAAAAATCTTATAGTTCCTTGTCTTAGTTATAACTGAGAAGCTAAAGATGCCTTAGGACTATCAAGTTCAACTTGCTTATTATTTGCTTTATATCTTTGTGAAGCAACGGCAGCATGATTTGTATAGTTTTATGTTTTAAATTACGTGAACCCAATTGAGTTTTGATAAATTTTGTGTAATACGTTTACTTCTTAATTAGGCCATGTTTGGATAAACAAATCAAAATTAAGCGCTTATAGCATAAACTTTGTTTATGTATAAGTTATTTTTGTAACAAAAGATAAAATGAAATCAAGCTTTTTTCATATAAGTGCTTATGGACATAAGCTAAAAACAACTTTTGAACATTTCATAAATTGTTTCCATAAGCTCTCACAAGTGCTAATGTCAGTAGCTCAGCTCAAATAAGTCAATCCAAACAGTCCCTTAGTGTGGTTTATCTATCCTACTTGTAAGGTGCTCTTAGTAACATTGTCCTCGGACAAAATTTTTATATATTGTATTTCTAGATCATAAGAAGTTTAGAATGGGGAAGAACCTTGAAGACACAAAACCTTCTATTCAGAATTAATTGACAATTTACTTTTATCAGCAGATCATTAGTTCATATTATTTGCATTTGATTTTATTAAGTGCATTGTTTGAATATCAGGTCTTCAAGTCTTGGTGTATTTATTTGCATCAAGTGCTCTGGTATACACAGAAGCCTAGGAGTCCATATATCTAAGGTACGTTCGTAGCATAATATGTCAAACATGTTATTTGACAGTTCATTTATTTTGTCAAAAAGATATGTCCCTTTCATCGGCTATATTTCTTTATGGACAAAAAGGAGAAGGTCGAGTCTTAAATTTGATAAAATTGCTTCTTCAATATAACCTAGTTGTATTTCCTAGATTGTTTTTCTTGAGTGCATGTTTGGATTGACAGTGAGTTTAGTAGAATCATGGTGGATGATGTGTCATCGTAATTTTGAAAAAGCTACACTTAGAAGCTTCAAAAGAATTATGGTGGTACTGCGATTTCATCAAACTCACCTGTGATTCTTAACATGCAAATATAGTTTGTCTGTGTTTTCATTCTTATAATCCGTATTTCAGCTAAAGGTTATCTTTCCATAAAATACTTTGTATTCTATAGTCTGTTTGAGTTACATTTAACTATTGGCACACTTTTTCATAGTTTCCCTGGCTTTCTCATGCTTCTCTTTCTGTTCATCCTTCTCATCGTTAGTTACTAGAAACTGTTGAGAACAATTATCCAATGAATGCTTTGTGAATGGAAAAATGTTTATAAGTCAAAACTTATAATACCTAAGTAAAGTCCTTGCTAAAGAAGTTCAACTACTATCATAGGAAAAGTAGACGAATTTGTTAGCTAAGGAAGGGAAGTTAATATGGATACTATAAATGTTATTAGAAACTTTGTAATCAAAATTAGTAAATAGTTAATGCTATTTAAGTAATTCAAACATATACTTACAAGCATTTACTTGCAAATTTTCTACTGGAAAGTTTAACATGATTTGACATTATTATAGGTCCTGTCACTGAATCTAGATGAATGGACAGACGAACAGGTTGATTCATTGGTCAACTTGGGTGGAAATACATTAATCAATAAGAAGTACGAAGCTTGCATGCCAAGTTACATAAAAAAACCAAAACCAAATTCTTCCATTGAGGAGCGCTCAGATTTTATTAGGTAACTAACTGGATGAAAAAGCATCATGAGCGCACAAACACACACGTACACAACAAATTCATATTTTTCTTGAGATAGGATACCGTTGTGTTTCACTTTTTTATTTTATTTTATTTTTTAATTTTGTTATTCAGGAGAAAATATGAGCTGCAACAATTTTTGGATTCTGAGGAGAATTTGATTTGTCCCTTTATACCATCCCACGCAAGAACAACTTCATCCAGTCAGAGCAGTTCCTCAAGCTACAATCCTCCGCAAGAAAAAAAACGTTATGATAAACTAACAACTAGAAATCGTATTGGACTATCGTTTCGAAACAGCTGGGGAAGAAAAGATTCTGAGAGTAAGAGTACAAAGAAGAGTAACTCGTTGGTAATGTTTCATTTCATTACTTCTTTAAAGTTAGTTAATGCAATAAATAATGCTATCTATGTCGAGAGTTCTGATAGACTTGAATATGTTTTTTGTCCCAGTAATATATCCATCTTTAGGTTTTGTCGAAACGGTCCCTGTAATTTTTTTGTTCTATTATAGTCCCTATTTTTTGGTTTTAGTCTATGTAACATTTGGTTTGTGTTCTTCTAGTCCCTATATGTTTGAAAACTCGGTATTCGGCTCAAGGACTGGCTAATCCGAGAGACCAATCCGACCGTCCTCTAGCGGGGGCCCCATTTAAAGCCATAGGCAAAACCCTATATGTTAGAGACTCAAAACAAAAAATATATACTACAGGGAATAAACAAAATATAAAAAACATATTATAACTTCATAAGTACTAAAACAAAATGTTACACGGACTGAAAGAGAAAAATAATAGGGATAAAGGTATATTACGGGGACCAAAAAGATATTTATATCTAAGCATATGTGATACGAGAAAAAACAATGGTGTAAGCAAAATTAAGCTTTTAGAGCTTGCTTCATTCGGAATTCTATTTTCCCATGTGCTTCAAAGCTTTACTGAGAATCATCTTGAGAATGGGAACATTCATGAAATTTTAAGCATGATAAGTATTGAAATATTACATTTTTCTTTGTTCTTGACTACTGAATATTGTTTCTCCCTATTTACTGTTATAGGCAGGTATGGTTGAATTTGTTGGATTGATTAAGGTTAATGTGGTTAAAGGCACTAACCTGGCTATCAGAGATATAGTGACAAGTGACCCTTATGTCATCCTTTCTCTTGGTCACCAAGTGAGTGTCTTCATGTCAAAACTACTAAATACTTATCATAATGCTTGCAAAGGAAAATGTAACATTAGATATGTAACATTTTTAATATCTGATCTTGCAGTCGGTGAAAACGCGTGTCATAAAGAACAATTTAAATCCTGTTTGGAATGAAAGCCTAATGCTGTCAATCCCTGAGAACATCCCTCCTCTTAAAATAGTAAGTTGAATTGTTCACCATTTTTTGTGAGCCATCATTTGAAAAATAAGCATGGAATTGGTCATTTGGTAATTGATACCTCAATCTTACTTCTCAAGTGATGTTTTGGTTCCATTTTTGCATGTTTGGTTCCACTATTGAATGAGCCAAAATTGATGCTAGAGGTGTAAATTGTTGCTTATAACTTGTGGCTAGAATTCGCAGCTTTTGCCTCTAAAAACATATTTAACCTTTCAAAATATAGTTTGTGTTCAATTTCTTTCTGGATTTCACGTTTGATAAGACTTGATATGATCCTTACATGCAGATTGTATACGACAAAGATTCATTCAAAAACGACGATTTTATGGGAGAGGCTGAAATAGACATTCAACCATTAGTATCAGCAGCAAAAGCATATGAGAAATCATCAATCGTGGAGTCAATGCAGCTTGGAAAATGGGTAGCAAGTGGTGAAAATACACTTGTGAAAGATGGAATAATATCTCTTGAAGAAGGGAAAGTGAGACAGGAAATCTCATTGAGGCTACAAAATGTTGAGAGAGGTGTTCTTGAAATTGAGCTTGAATGTGTTCCTCTTACTCAATAGATGAGATAGGAGTAAAGAAGGGTCATAATGTAAATTTGCAAAAATTACATTTTGGAAGCATTTATTTATCAGTGTAGATTGTCCTGTCTCAGTTTTCACTTTGTACATTAATTCTGTGAGACTGTGACCATCCTTATGTAGATTAAAAAAAATATGAAAACAGACCTATTTGATAAATTACAACCTTTTTGGAAGAGACCTTTTTGATAAATTACAACCTTTTTGCTTGTGAAAACAGACCTATTTATTGAAATACTATTCGTTACTTCGTAGGACGATTTCAAATTACGTCCCTGATATGATGAATAGTTCAATTAAGTTTATGACTTCTGTTAGTGTCAGTTGATTAACACGGTTTCAATAAGCGACTTGTTCATTAAATGTGACATTAGTCCCTATATTTTAGCTACACACCGTAAATTTGGTCGCTACAATGTTCAACTTACTATCAATATGATCCCTAACATTATCATCGAATTTGCAAACTTATGCGAAGTCTATAGATGTTAAAATCAGTAGGATACGTATAGAATCGGATGCAGTAAAAAATCGGATGCAACATAACAGTTAAGCGGGTAAAACATGATGCAAAATGAACCATTGATTCACAACATCCACAACCTGTGTTGACTCAAAAATTTGGAGCTAATAACAGCAACAAATAACAATGTGTAAAAATGGGGACTTTAACATCATGCAAAATTATATGGTAAGGCACACAAACATTAAACATGAAACTGTTATTTTTTTAAACCTTTTGATGACTTAACAGTTGCCATAATCTCAAGGAATCTCACCTACAAAGTTCATTGTCAACAGTTAGGTTTGAAATTTGATTGAGACATTGGAGCTCAAAATTTTCAACTGTCGGCAAGTAGTGTCCTATATTTACTTTAAAATTACAAGAATTTTTGCCACAATTTAAACAGATAGTTAAATATTTCGATATAAAATCAAGAATAAAATATCTTCTCGGTCAATGGACAAGAATAAATTTCTTTTGGCGAGTACAAATGTCCTCAAAATGACCGATTATACATACCTCATGGTCAAACTCGAGATTATCAAGGTTATTCCCTTAAAAACTGGAGGGTTAACACCGAAAAAAATGTCTTCACAATCCTAATTATTTAATTTAGATACGGCACACTAGTTTTCTAAATACTATTTAAACGATGTTAAGATTTTTTACAGTAATATCTTGTTCATTGTTGTTCTTTTTATAACTAATAAGCGTACTCTTTGCAAATTCAGCGAGAGTATATAGAACAAAATCTATTGTATGGCTTATCAGTTGATAATTCAAATTCAAGTTGGAAAAAAAATGTGACTGAATTATTATTTTTTTGAAGAAATGCGAGTGAAATGTTTGACCATCTATGTCTTTGTAGGCTTTAATCATTTAGTATTATTATTGGAGCTTAATTAATTAATTAATTAATTTTTATAACATGAGCTTAATTTGTTTGATTATAAGGAGTGAACCAGACACTTCAATCACTTAGACGCTTTAATCACTTCATTATGTATATGAAGAAACGCCTAATTGTGGTGATGTTCATTAAATTCGATTTGAAACCTTCTAAAGGGGTGACTTATCATCTAACCCTTAACTTGCTAAACACGAAAACACTAATGAAACTGATAGCATATAATTCTACCACTATATATGAAAATTGCATCACAAATTAGCCATGATTGTGTCACAACGTTTATTTTACGACAAAGAAAATGCTAACAACACGTATCAAATGTATCAACCTTTTATTTTTGACAAAACCTATATTATGTACAACCTTAATAATCCCAAACCAAAATGTTGACTAATGAAAGAGGAACAGAACCGTATAACCATCAACAAACACAAAAAATTACACAAGTTACATTATAAAATCTTCAAAAAAAAAATAAAATTAATGGGCATACACCAATGTAAAATAGTTTTACACTATCATCCAATAAAAAATCATATCAATGTATCATGTTATACATCTAATTTCAAAATACCTTTGTGATTTGGTGGATTACAAGATATTCATTTGATTTGATGTCAATGTAAAACTATTTTACATCGTATGTGTATCTTCTATTTTCTCAAAACAAAATTATAGAAAGTTTTATTATAAAATGAATAATCCATTTCAAGAACTTTAGCTAGTTTATTATGAAAAGGCAGAATAATACGTGGAATCACTTGAAACTTATGGGCATGGAAAGAATAATAACAAATGTTCTTTTCTTCCTTCCTTCTTTCTTATATGCTCTATGAATTCACAATATCTACTTATAAAATAACATCAGGCTCATAAACATTAGTATCAACAAAAAGACATTATTATTCAATAATAAAAAAAAAATACCAAGTCACAATTTCATTTATAAACAAACAAGAGTAAAGTAAACACACATCAGAGAATAAGAGGAAAAAGGGAATAAGACATTCCATTCTTTATCATAATCTATAGATGTTTGCATAATCTTATACATCATTTGATATTTACATATGCACATTATGATACCAGTTTTGCAGTTATGTTTAATGTTAAAAGTAAAAAAAAAAACGCACTTGAACAAAACAAAACGATGTTCAAGGCGCAAAAATAACCACTGTCATGGTTTTAAATTTAGGGCTGCAACCATAATCGCTTCTGTAATATAAATGATTGTGAGGTCTCTGCAACAGCATCGCAATTTCGACTATATTTTGCCATATTTTACAATATAAAGGATCGATACACAGCATCGCCCTCATTTTCATATTCACAGAACATCATTCCAGAACAGGCGCAACAAGGACACCTTACAAGTCCATTCTCATTGCACTCCAAGCATCTTTTACACAACCCTTCGTCCTCATCGAATAATTTCCTACTCCCACTGCAATTCTCACAAGGTATAAACCTAGCATCACCACAACTCTCGCAAACAAAGCCAGGCTTCATCTTGGGAAAACCTTCAAGAATCCTTTTCAATTCACCAGTTTCAAATAGAGACTTGATCACATCAGCACCACCAATGTACTTTCCTCTAACAAACACTTGAGGTAGTGTCACGTTTTCCTCACCCATCACAGACTGCAGCAACAATTGATAGACAAAATTAAGACAAAACATACTAGTGCATATTACAACAAAACATGGACATAGGTTAAAATTGTACAGAGTATACGATATAAAATTATGTTCTATATTGGATATTAAATGTATAGTAACAAACATAATATCATCAAAAAGAAAATATTAACAAGCTTTCGAAAACGATCAACTTTAAAAATTAAAAATTAAAAATTAAAAATTTGCTGCAACTGTATGGATCCGGTTTTCCTGCTGATAATTTGATATCAGACATTACACAATAACAAAATCAATTTTAAATGATCACTGTCATTGATTTAGATCATATAGTCTAAATTAAAAACTGTGTGACGCAATTACAGCACCAAATCAATTTCCCAAATTCATATCTTTTTTATTTGAATTCACACAATCATCGATATGAGCATTGCCGCATTAGATCAAGATTAGACAACTCAAGGTTCAGTTTCAAAATGCAGTTAAATTCAGCAAAATCAATATGTGGGTCATCTAATCTGAATCCAACCATCAAGACAACTTTAAATGCAGGATTTAGATGATTAAAACCTTTATTATGCATCAACAAATCACCACCACAAGAACAATTTAAAACCCTGTCTACTAAAATCAAAACACAAGGAAACCAAAAAAAAGACTGGGACAATTTTTTTAGCAAAATTTAAAATAAAAAAAAAGGAATTGGATTTTTTTTTTTTT
>Ga0099826_10000849_pt1 | contig 16542 bp, 9 predicted proteins | sample Mtrugardesep15_FD_76830 | JGI IMG/M metagenome (GOLD analysis project Ga0099826, IMG submission 76830) | Root nodule microbial communities of legume samples collected from California, USA - M. trunc garden sep15 | ecosystem: Host-associated > Plants > Roots > Nodule | place: USA: California... | reverse complement strand
TCGGAATGCCAAAACCATTTTGCTGTGGAAAACCATTAGATGTACTTAATGGTTTCCAGCAGTTGTACTTCAAAACCATTAGATGTACTTAATGGTTTCCAGCAGTTTCCCAACCATAAATCTCAGCCCATGGGTGCGGAAATTCGTGTAGTTATGGTGAAAATCACGAACCCGAATCCACAGTTCCACCTCCAAACCCAGAACCATCACAACCCACTTCAGAACTCCCCAAAAACACGGAGAAGAAGCTAGCGAGACAACAGAGATGGGAAGCAAAGAAAGCAGAGAAGAAAGCGGCGGCGAAGGAGTAGAAGAAGAAGGAAACCGAACGGAAACGAAAGGAATGAGAACAAAGTTAAAACCTATATCTACACTGTTTAGTTGTTTATCTCTGAAAACCGAGTCTGGATTTAGATTATAAAAGGAAAAGGATTTTTAAAAGTGAATTTTTTTTTGAAATCGGAGCCATTTCCTACTACTTCGGCGGCGGCGCCGCTGCCCTAGGGCGACCGGCCACCGCGGCGGAAGTGTGTAGAAGATGAAGCTTCATCCCAGATCGGTTTCTTAGAGAGAGGGAGAGAAAATTTGTTTTTCAAAAGAGTAGAGAGAGTAAGGACAAACACAAAGTGAAAAAAATCTGATGGTTGTGAAGTGTTTATGCACGGTGCATAAGGAAATGGCTTATGCACCATAACTTTTGTGCCTGCGGTTAACACTTAACTCATTTCAATTAGAAGTCAAAACATAGGTAACAAAAGCTAATACACAACTTACATTAGTTTGATTAAAACCGGTATAAATACTACCTTTAGGGCCCGTTTGTTACGGATTAAAATAAAAGTGATTTTGACATAAAATAATTTAGAGATTATTTCTTATAGATTCTTTAAAAAATCAGAATCTATTTTATGTTTGTTTACTATATCAAAAATCACTTTTTTTTTAATAAAAAAAGTGATTTTTAGTTTGTTTGGATACAACTATTTAAAAGTGATTTTTTATTATAAAATTACCATAAAGGACACAAAAAATATTTTCAAATATAACATGTTTGTCCAATAAAATTATTATTTTTTATGTATGAAAACAAGCATGTTAATTAAAAAATGCATTTACGTTGTAAAAAAACATACTATCTACCTATTTGTTACACAAGATATTACATAAAATTATCGACATGAATTCAAATAAAATGAGTAACATAACATATTCCTTAAAGAAAAATTAACATATCATATTTTAAAAAATATTCCAGCATAATTGTATCCATTGCAAAACAAGGATATGATTGGAATTTTAGTTTTTCTAAAAATATCTTTTTTCTAAAAACTCGGTAACAAATTTTCTCTCTCCTTTACAAATAATCTATTTAAAAAAAGCTGCTTATAACAGCTTCTCATTTGAAGCTGTTTTCAGATTTTTTGTAGATTCATCTGTAACAAACATATGCAATATTAAAAAACATGATTATTTTCTAAAAAAATATTATTTTTTTATTAAAAAAAAAAACTGTAACAAACGGGCTCTTAGTTTTTAGTTTGGTAACACAACCAATATTTCCTTGGATTTTGTTATTTTATCTCTTTAACACATACTAAGACTTATTTTTAATATAAAATATAAAATATACAATGAAAGAGAACATGAGATGTAAAAACTAATTATGCATTCTCCAACAATCAGATTAGAGAACATGTATCATTCGCTATTATTTCCCATCTTCTGATTGGGTTTTAGTTGATTTAGTTGTTCGCTTTGAAGAATATATTAGCCCCACAGACACAACAGATAACTTGGATGACACACAACTCCCTGCCAAATCCCAAGCCATTTTTGTTAACAGGACTTGCGAATAGTCAGAAGACCAACCCAAACCCAAAAATTCAACGAGGCTACTTTCCCCCCACCCCCGACATCAGGTCGGAAGTATGCATCCAAACAACTACCAAATTTTGCACGGCTGAATGCATACTTCCGAACACTTTACGTTGCCTGGATACACACTTTCATAAACATGGATAGTTCTTTAATAGCAAGTGAAGTAGGTAAAGTAGTACCCAAAACTCAGAGGGCACACCGCCCTTTAAGTCCCAAGCTGCCCGGCATCTAGGGATTGCTAATAGCTCAAAGGTCGACCTAGATAATTTAATAAGTTAACTATGTAAAAAAATGCTTTCAACATGTAATTCATCCTAACATTCCATTAATAACAATGATGTTTCAATTTATTCCATTAATCTTCTAATCCGTAAATAATAATTCTATCTGCTTTTTTCTTTCTTTCTGAAAACTAATTCTATCTACTTTCTGATTGGTACAATTCAATCCCGACAACCAAATACAATCAATTTTAACATGTTAATGAGGGTCGGAGATACTACACATGAAGTTGAGGGTGATTCTGTGAAATTTACCCAAAAATGTTACAAATGAAACTGCAGGTCTTGTATCAATGGAAAACAATGGCGCTCCTTTGATTTCCGAAATGCCAAAAAAATTGTAAATTGAGACCACAACACAATTCACCTTTGATTTCATGGGAGACTATAATATGATGCGGATCACGGCGAGACCCACTGCAGATATGGAGACAAGGGTACCTATGCAGTATTTGATCACATCATACTTTGCAGCTTCTAACTGGGCTCTCAACGCATGGATTTCCTATAAGCAATATAGACTTCAGTCCAAACTGAACGTTCACCACTTCAATAACAAAATATATAAACAATCATAAACTTACCCGATCAAGTTTGTTTGTCAGATTGGTGGTTTCAGTATTTTGAGTAGCAAGCTCATCCTGAATGCGTCTGTGATTAGATTTGAAAATAAATAAATGGGATGATAACTTAAGGCTAAACCATAAAAAGGTTACTGCGTCAAGAGCACCACAAAAAATAGAACCATGTTTGCAGTTTTTCAATTACCTTCTTTCAAGATTCAAGTCCAATCGCTGCCCAGCAGTGACTTTGTCAATCTCATACCTGTCACAGACAACCAATAAATAATTAAATATATAATATAGTACAATCTTAGGGAGTGAAAATAAAATTTGCTTCAGGTGGAAAAATATTTGAGTATAAACTTCCAAGGTACAGACCTCAATTCAGTCCTCATCTTATCTATGTCATTACGAAGCTTTTCAGTCTCGCGTTGCAACAAAGAAAAATGATGCTCCTGCATCACCAATCATCAAAAGGACGAATTAAACATTTGATGGAACTATGAAATTTAACAATTACAATGTCCTATCCTGTCTTCTCAAAAGTATAACATATAGAAGAAAAAAAAACCAAAGGAAAAGTGCATAGTATGCCTATACATCACTTATTTGTTTTTTTTCCTTCCTTTTTTTGGATAGAATATGCCTAGCTGTCTGTTGAGATGTTGTGGTAACACGTTGACTAATGAGCACCGGAATACACTAAAGACTTCAAATATATCAATACCAAATCCAAACTCCAAATATTGCATCTTTATTTATGAATCTGGGGGTGATATTTGAAACAAGAAACAGAGCATTTGATTTCCATCAGCAGAAGCAGTTGAAGATTTGGAAGTTGAAACTACTGAGAGATATGCTTGTGCAGCTGTTAACCTCAGCCAAACAAAAATCACTTTCCCCTAATTTCTTATTGCATCTAAGTTTTTCCTCTTTTTGTAAAATAAATCTAAATTTAATGCCTTGTTTAGGAATAAAGTTACAATGAGGTCTACCGCCTACACATGAAGCGTGTAATAGGGCCAGTGCACTGAGAGAAACTGGTATCTATATTGTTTACTTAGAAGAGAAACAAGAAGTTTATTATATATGAGTAAACTCTGGATTCTGTTTCAACAACAGAGGGCTGGCAATATTATACTAACTCACACCAGGAACTAAGACACAAATTGAAATAGGAATAGGATGGTCTACGGTTACAAATGGTTCCCTTCAAAGAAGTTTGAGAGTCTTCGTCTCTCCCTTCGAAGAATTAGAGATCTTGGCCTCTCCTTCCCATAAACTTTCAACAAACCATCCAGTAAACACTTTCCCTTTCTTTTCTCTATTTATTCCTATAAATAAATAACATAACTGACAAATCAGAAAAAGATAACTGCCGTAATTAGAATCATGCAATGTTGCCGTCTAGTCAGAGCGATATTGATCGACTCCAATCACCTACATGTATACATAGATTCCCCAAACCCCATGCCAAGAACCAAATGAAAGCGAGAATTCGTATTAACATCATATTAGACAGCAAAGTCTAAAGTATAAATCAAAAATTACTTGCTCTTTATGATAGTAATAAACTGTTAAGTGATAACTTCTTTTTAGAGCCTTGTTTTGTTCACACAATTAAAAATCGTAAGAGTCGAGGTGATTTTACTGGGAACTGACTACATGGACGAACAAAAAACTGAAAGGAGTTCATCAGATAATGAACTTGCAATAATTGTCATTTAGGACTTTATTAAAACAAGTTTTTTTTTTTTTGAAGAAGCTTAACTAACTTTATTAAAACCAGTTATTTGCAGAACTTCAGGAGAGATTTCAAAGGTTCACAAAATGCAAACTAAACTGAAAGGTAGAAAAAACAAATGTGTCCTATTTCCATATACGTGATATTGTGATGAAAAAGGAGCTGGCCATTACTATATAGTTTAGTCCGTTAACATATTTAAATTTAACCACAAAAAAAAAGGTGAAAGATTAGTCCAGGCAAATATAATGCAGTAATAGCAGTTAGCCTTTGCAGTTTACTAAGTTCTTTTTAACACACCATGCATTATGGCCTACAAGTCTAGGACTCTACCCATTTCTTTTTCAACATCCTATAAACAGAAAGTATAAAAATAACCTCACGAGAATACTTGATTAATCTTCCGACACTTTGAGATTTTTAGTAGTCTACACTCTACATGACATCTCAAAACTCGGCGTCCTGTCCTCGATGCTAAACCTTCTCTTTGATAGATACAGTAAAAACAAGCTCCAAAAATATATCATCATCACTCCTATAATCTTATTATAAAATCTATGAATGTTCAGGAAAAGTAAATTAAAATGTATTGGTCTTTTAAGAGGATCTTTCACAAAGACCAGAAATAGTGTGAACCACAGGAATTACTGGCAAACTATACGATTTTTTCACCATGTTTTAGGACTTATCTTCATTGCAAATAACAACCTAACCTAAAAAGATATTTTGCACATTTGTTATTTGATGTTTGAAAAAATGCAACAAATGCTTATGGTATTGTTAAATATTAAAAAAATGAAAGGAAAGGCTTATTGACCCAATTGTATGGAAATTTGGTTTACATCACATATGATTCATTCCTTTGTTTCCTTGAAAACTGAATTGGAGTTTTCGCAAACTGATTTGGTTACACAATGGGTTTAAAGCAACCCAAGAACGCCCTTTGTTTCCTTAAGGCTCCGTTTGGGAGGTTGGAGGGGAGAGAATAGGAGAGGTTTGGGGGGAGAGGAAGAGAGAGAAATCTTATACATTTTTTGGGAATATTTTTGTAGAGAACGGGGAGAGAATATTTAGGATTAATATATTTTTTATCTTGAGGTTATTATAAAAAGATGAAAAGGATTTGAAGAATTTGTCCAAGCCCCTCAATCAAGTTGGGGGGAGTAATCTTACTTCAATTTCCCTTTGCTCTTTCATTTTTCCCAAAGCTCTCCCCTCCCCTCTCCAAAACTCTCGATTCAAACACACCCTAAAGGCACTCATTTGCATAAGCTATAAGTTTTAATAGTTCCAACATTGAAGAACAACATAAAAGTTAAAACTCTACCTAGCAATTCCTATCCTATGGATTAGTCATATAATAATCTTAAACATATCTATTTAGCTATTCTGATTGAATTCCCTTAAACATAATTCCACGGTGAATAAAATACCTGAGAAGTTTTGACTTCAGATTTGAACTTAGAGAGATTAGATTCTTGCATCATCTCAGATTTTTGCATATCGGATTTAGTAACGAAAGATTGAGCAACATTTTCCAAGCTATCATTGAGAACTTCAGTGATTGCCCAAGTTATCGCCTCCGCTTGTTTCGGAGGAAGCCCGTTCGTCTCTAAATTCCGTACCTAGGTAGGTACCCAAATTCAATTGAATTAAATTAAATTAAATTATTAGGACAGCATCGAAATAATAATAATAATAATAATTAACTTACGAGTGCAAGTGTATCGACGAGGAATGCGCGTTTAACGTTGGAATCGACGGCCTGTGAAACATGCCTGGTGCTAGTAGAAGTAGAAGTAGAAGTAGAAGAAGGGAATGAAGAAGCTATGGTGAAGCGAGATTTTGAACCCAGATCAAAAGCACGTTTATACAACGCCATCTAATCCAAAACCGAATCTCCAGAGAGAGAGAAGAGATACACTATTTCTTTCTTTCTTAACTACTACTCATGCTGATGCTTGCTTGCTTGCCCCAAAAGCCGCTGCCCCGTGCTACACTATTTCTTCCTTCTTTCTTATCTTACCAAATAAATATTAAAAATCTGGTTTTTTTGGTTAAATATGTTTTTATCTCTATACATATACCAACTTTTTATTTTAGTCCCTATAAAATTTTTCTTTAACTTTTAATCTCTATAAAAGTTTCAATCACTATTTTTGGTCCTTATTTTTAAGTTAATTTTAACATTTTTTTAATGAAATTGTGCAAATATATGTGGAATATTATAAAAATAATTTCCAAAAAAAATTAGAATTTTTTAACAAATAATAAATTTAATATGAATTTTTAACCTTCAAAAATATAAAAATTCATATTAAATTGATGTTTTGTTCAAAAATTCTATATTTTTTTGGGAGAGATTCTTATAATATTATGAATTTTTATGTAAAATTTTATTCAAAAATATGAATTTTACATATGAGTTTACTTTAAAAGAGGGACCAAAAATAAAGATGAAATTTTTTATAGGGACTAAAAGTTGAAGGAAAATTTTAGAAGGACTAAAACGAAAAATTAGTATATTTATAGGGACCAATAACTTATTTAACCCTTTTTTTTGTCAGCTTAAAAATTTAGTTTTTCATTTTAATTATTATAAATATGTGATTTTTTTTATTTTAGTAATGACTTTAATTAATATAAAAGAGTTTTACACATACAATGCCACATCATTTAACAAGTTGAAAGCACGATTATCGGTTAATAAAAACTTTTTTTGTTTTTAAGGAATCAGTTAATAGAAGCTTGAATTGCACTCTAAACATGTTATAATATACACTTTTGTCTCTTGAAAATAAAAATAAAAACCTAAAATAAATTGTATTCTCATCCTTTAAGAGATGTTTAAATTATAGTCTCTTTCATTAAAAAATATTTAGGGACGACAATTTAAACTGTTTTAACATAAATAAATATTTTCATAATATTTTCAAATTTTGATCCACATTTCATAAAAATAATTCAATTATTTTTAATTTCAATGTTTATAATAAATAAATTTAATTATTCGATTATTAAATTAATTATTTAAAATTATGTTAAAAAATAAATACTCGTATTTTATTGGTTTTAAAAATTAAAAGGTTTAAAACTCTAACAGAAATTAAATTTAAATACCCATAACTTAAAATATAAAACATTTTTAAAACTCTAATCAAGGTTTAAATACCCATAAATATAAAATAAAATATTTTTAAAATACCCATAATTTCAATGCTTTTTATTCAATTAACCCATTTAATTTATATTATTTAATTTTTTATTTATTATGGTGACTGAAATTCAAACCTAAACGTTATATATTATGCATTGTCCTACCAACTATCAATTGAGTTAATCTCCTCGGTTTAAAATGTTTTTTGATTCCATCAAAATTAGATAATGAATTTTTATTTAAAGGTTTAAACGACTGTGTAAAACGGCGTAGTAAAAAAACCAGTATTTAATAATAAAGAAAACGATAACATCCATAAAAAAACGGAGATAAATCGCGTTCTGGTCCGAACCAAATCGCACGTTAATTATATTTGGTCTGTTTCAATTGAATTGAACTCCGTTGGTAGCTGCTGCTGCTGCTGCTGCAATAAGGTTCGCTCTTCCTTCTTGTTTTTTCATCGATGTTTGTTTCTTTCATTCCGATGCGAATTTCTTATTCGTTAGGGTTTGGTTTTGATGAGGATTTCTACACTGTCGCCGTTCTTGGTTGTTTTGATTCAAATTCTGGTTTTTTAATTTGTGTATGTTTGATGCCAGATTCATTGGTTACTTTACTGCTGCTATATAGAAAATGAATGTTTTTGTTTACAATTCTGTTCTGTGAATAAGTTACAGTTATAATTAGGAGCTATTCTTTAAGCTGAGAATATAATCTTTATACCAAACCATAATTATTCAAGGACAGTTAATTTGGATGTGTCCTGTTAATTACATTAGAACTGGGTTTTTATCATGCGTCGGAATTATGCCGTCTCTTTCTAAATCTTAGTCTGTGCAAATGGCTATGTTAGTATTTTAATGTCGAATGCTGTGATAATTATGTAAGTTCAATAAAGTCCTCAATTACGGTCAGAAGTCTGCTTAAGAGGCATTTATGATCAGAAGTCTGCATCTCTCATTTCCAATGGCAAGATGTAGCTGCAATCACCCATTCACCCCATGTCTATCTCCTATCTTTTCCAGGGGTCATTTTCTTTACCTAAACTTTCATCCCCCTTGAAAATTATAATTCCCCAAAGCTATGCCCCCAGATTACTCTCAATGCGAACCATTATTTCACCTTATGCATCCAGTCTACCTGGTTGGCTTAACTGTTTAAAGGGTGGAGTTGTATTTTTTCTTTTGTTTTCTGAAAGCTAGAGTGGATCATATGTTGGGAATATTATTATTTTTGTGAAGTGCATGATTATTGTGAAGAATGTGACCGAGATGGGTGCTGAGTACAGCCAGTACTCAGTGATATAATTGATGTGAGATGGGTTCTTGTTGAAATTTCATGTTCTATGTAGTTGGAATTTTGGTTTTTATATTTTGAAGGGGAGGTAGGGGGTTTGGATTGGCTTGGCTTATAGGATGATATTGGATGTGGTTGTGTAATGTGGACAGGAAGAGGCAGTGGCTAGTGGTGTTTGTTTTGGTGGAGGTGGTTTTGCTGATCAGTTGTGGTAGAAGTTGGGAAAATTTTGAAAATGAGTTCAGTCAGCCGCAGCCGAAGTAGGAGCCGGAGCAGGAGCCCAATGGACAGAAGTAGGAGCAGGAGCCCAGTGGACCGTAGGATTCGCTCTGAGCGATTTTCCCATCGCGATGCACCTTACAGGAGAGATTCACGTCGGGGTTTCAGGTTTTTATTTTTATTTTCTGTTTCCTTTTCTGCAGCTGGAGAAGATTGTAACTGTTGTCTGTCTGTTAATGGAGGCTGTAAATCTTTATTATGCTGTTTGTAAAGCCTTAAGCCCATTCATACACCGTTTTTAACTTCTTATGATATGATATCGTTACCCTTCAAGCTGTTGTGAATTGTGATTAATTTTGGTTTATTAGCTACATAATTACCAAAATACCGTTTTTAACTTCTTATGATATGATATCGTTACCCTTCAAACTGTTGTGAATTGTGATTAATTTTGGTTTATTAGCTACATAATTACCAAAATAGGGTTACACTGCACTCAGCCATTTTACATTATGAATTTGTGCGCGTTTCTCATGTCAGTGTCAATAATTTGTTTTTTATTTTGTCAGCCAAGACAATTTATGCAAGAATTGCAAGAGGCCTGGTCATTATGCTAGAGAATGCCCAAACGTTGCAGTTTGCCACAATTGTAGCCTCCCTGGGTATGGTATTCATTTTCTGTTTCTTTTGAGTTGTGCATTTAATTATTCGATGGTTTGCTTGCTCTGAACTATAATAGTTTGGTTTCATGTGGTGAAACATGATGTAGGAAATGATTGGGGGAGGGTGGAATTTTGCCTTTTTGCGAAGTTTGGTCTTTTCATGATTACAGTTTGAAGTTATTTATTGATTTATTGCATTCGTTCCAATTTTAATTTCAGTTGCATTTTCTTTCTTAGATTTGGATACCAGTTAGCTTGCACACACATTAATTACATTTCTTCTGAAGTATTTTCCTCTCTGGATGAATCATGCTTTCATGTCTGGACTGTCACCACTTGAGATCTTCTACCAATTCTATGGTTTTTTTTTTTTGTGCTCAAATAATATTTGTTTTTGTTCTTAGATTATAGTTTGTCCTTTTTCTTGTACTCTTCTTTTTCTTTTATTGGATGGCAAGAGGCTAGTGTTGAAGAATTGCTTTAAAGTATATTGTAAGACTTTCAAGTTTCATATGTTATTTTTCCTGAAAAATTTGAGAAAACAATTAGTATGAGGCGCTCATATATAGTGCCCAACAATTCCTTAAACAAGAATCCTTCCTCTTTCAAAAGAAAAAAATTTCTTTAAACAAGAATCCTTCCAATAGTAGGAGACCTATGAGTTTACACCCAAAAAAATTATTTAATTGCACCTCTACAATCATGTTGAATAACTGTCGACTATTTGGTGTTACTTCTGTGTGAACTGATGCTGCATTTACTATATTAGTGGCATGTACTTTTCAATTTTGTGGATGGAGGTTGCTTTCTTTATTGAATCTGATGGCAGACTGTTAGTTTCCACCTTTTACAGGAATGTAACGACAACTACTTTATGTAATCAATGTGGATTTGTCTAAACTACTCAATATTTTCATTATCTTTTGGATTAAATATATTTTTAGTCCCTATTATAATTACCTCAAATTTTATTTTTAGTCCCTGTGCATATTTTTCTGTCCTTACAAATTATAAAATTGCATGTTTAGTCCCTCAAGACTTAAGAGGGACTAAAAGTTTGCAGTTTTGTAATTTGTAGAGACATAAAGCATATATGTAATTTGTACAGGGGACGGAAAGCATATATGTAAATTTTACAGGGATTAAAAACATATTTAACATTTTCTTTTTGGTGGCATTTTCTCTTTCATGATCATTCTATTGTTGACACTTTTTTCTTCATTTTGTTAGCTCTTTGATAAATTAAAGTTTGATATATAGGTTGATTGACTTTTACAATTTCCAAATTTGAAGTAAAAATAAAATAAAAAATAGAATTATGGCTTACTATTTGTTTGCTATCAGAAGTCAGCTCTCTCAAATTGTTAGCTATCTGAAATTTGCTTACAAGTGTTATGGCTTGATTGGCTAGTTTTTTTTATGGTGTTTTTATGATTAATCAGGCACATTGCTTCAGAATGCTCCACAAAATCGCTGTGCTGGAATTGTAAAGAACCTGGCCACATGGCGAGCAGTTGTCCAAATGAGGGCATTTGCCACACCTGTGGTAAAGCTGGACACCGTGCTAGGGAGTGCACAGTTCCTCAAAAGCCTCCAGGGGACTTAAGATTGTGCAACAACTGTTATAAGCAGGGCCATATTGCTGTTGAATGTACCAATGAGAAGGCTTGCAATAACTGTAGGAAAACAGGGCACTTGGCTCGTGATTGTCCAAATGATCCCATTTGCAACTTGTGCAATGTTTCTGGACATGTGGCTCGGCAGTGTCCAAAATCCAACTTTATTGGAGACCGCGGTGGTGGAGGCAGCCTTCGTGGTGGTTACCGAGATGGTGGTTTTCGAGATGTTGTTTGCAGGAGCTGTCAGCAATTTGGTCATATGAGCCGTGATTGCATGGGTGGCCCGTTGATGATTTGTCACAACTGTGGAGGTCGTGGACACCAGGCATATGAGTGCCCTTCAGGTCGTTTTGTGGATCGCTACCCTAGCAGGAGATACTGATGGAATGCGAATTCTGGTTCAATTATATGGTTGTTTTCTATAAGTTTCTCCGAGGGCAGACTGTTGAGTCTTGATAATGTGTGTTTTGGCTTTATTCTTCTTTTATATACTACTTGGTAAAGAGACGTGGCCGCATTGTTGACTGTTCTTGTTCTAGGAATAAAGTGTTTGCTACCTGCAAGAGGCGTGTTATATTATTACTGTACACATTTTGCTACCTGATTATTAAGGCTAAAGTTGACATAATATCGTGTAATATTTGTACTTCTCTCGTTCTATTTAATACTATACTTCTTTTAAAAAAAATAAAAAAATCTAACACTATACTATTTATCTTGTCGTTAAAAAAAATTAATGAATTAGGCCTATGCTTGGTGTGGTGTTGAGATATCCAAACCATGATTGAGCATGTCTTGTATCATGTTGACAGAAATTTTATGAAATAAAGTTTCTTTTAGACACTACAAAAAAAAAAAACTTTTAGACACGTTTAATTTAAGTATAGAAAATATCATGCATATATATTCTTTTTGACAAATGTAATTTTATTTAGTGACTTTTTAAAATTTTAAATGTCATAAAACTTAACGTTTTATTTTTCTAAAAATTACCTTTGATGAAATTAAAATAATCCAAACTTAAGTGTGCAGATAAAAAAATTAAAGGTTGAAATTAGGCATTATGACAATCAATTGAGTTAACTCAGACATTTTTTTTTGAAATTTAACTTGCTTTATAAATCAAATGAATTGAACCTAAGTTGCAAATATAGACAAATACTTAACACACTCTTCCACTTCCAAACTTCAATACATACAATCGAGTTAACCCGAACATTTTTTTTAACCCGAACATTTTTTAAAACTCGATTTGATAATTAACTTGTTTTGTAATCTTTACTTCTAAAATAAAATAATTTAAACATTTTGATTTATGAATTATATAATCCGAATAAATGAACTGAGTTGTTCATAACTAACGAGTCAAACTCAAACAAAAAAAAGGTTCAAACTCAAATAGAGTTAAACCAATTTATATCTGATTCTGAGTCCAACTAATTTCGACTCCACTTAATCCATATTTACCTTTAACATTATGTGAAGCATCCACCACATAGCAAGCAATAGCCCCATAGAAATAACCAATTTCTCTTTCCATGTCTCTATTGTTTCTCTCTTACTTCTCTTCAAATATTAAAAAAACAAACAAAACTACTCGAGTAAACATATCACTATGATTTTTTTTTTTTAAAGATAAATAATTCAATCTCTGTTATAAAATAGAGTTTAAACGTAGTGAATTGACAATTCAAAATAACTTTAAACATCAAATCAATCAAAACATAATGAAATAACCAAGTTTAACCCACATAAATTAAAACATTAATTAACATTTTTTTATTATAAAAACAATAATTAACATGACGATTCAAAGTATTTTAATTAGTAAAATTCAATCAACACATTTAAACTCGCATTTAATGAAAACTTTCTCTTATCGGGACGGAGCGATGAGTAGTGTGAAAGAAATCGCGTGGTAGTCCTCTAGATAACATAACACGTTAGATTAGATCTGTTCATTTCAACTCCGACGAAGCTGTGGAAGGCGAAATAAGGTTCTTTCTTCTAACCCATTTCTTTAATTAATCCTTTTTTTTTTCTCTTTCTGATGTGACTCTCCATTTGGATCAATGTTAATTCCAGTTAGGGTTATGTTTATTTAGGTTCTTATTTGTACAAGTTCGTGTTCATTTTTCTAATTCTAGGGTTTCGTTTTACCTACACGTTTGAATTGTTTCTGTGCTTGGGTCTTCACAGTGTTCCGATTCAATATCTGACATCAATTTTAGCTATGTAGTAATGGTTTTCGACAATAGAAGCCACTAATATGATTCATTAGCGATAAATTTATTGCACGATAGACACCAAAGAGGAAAAAACAATAAAATAAAGCCCAATAGTATCATATTTGAGCTTAGATCCTAACAATCTCGTTGCGGTGGTCAAGGAAGATGATAATTGACAAAGAGATGAGAAGTGAGTAGGATGAACATTGACAGTGCATAGGAGCATGTAGAAGCAAATCTGACGTCAAGGTTTCATCATACAACACATGAGACGGAGACAATACTGCTTAACCTGATGATGGTTCTTGCTATGACCGGCAATACAAACTTCGTTGTTTTCCATGTGATCCGAAACTAGAAAGAAAAAAAATGATTGAAGGGCCTAGCATTCGAACAACAACTCAAATTCAAAGAAGAAAGAACTATCAAGTCACACATCTGAGAGCTTGGTAACCGAATAGTCTAACATAATTCAAGGAGGAGGATATTTCTTAGGTGCAAGGTTGAAATAGAGAAAATACATAGAATAGATGCTTTTGACTACGCGACTGAGTTTAGTTTATATAGGGTTAATGCAATAAATATGAGTTTTTTTTCCCTATCTACATGTTATGATATGCCTAATGATTACAAAGATCCTAATTTATCAAGGAGACAAATCAGATCATCTAGGATAGTTTTGAACAGTCTATGATGTAAAAAAGATATTGCCATATATTTCTTAGTTTTTCTTACACTAAAGAAAAATGTATTTCTAAAAATTATGTCTTCAAATCAATTTCTACGTGAGTGAATCTGTATTTTAATCATGCATAGCATACAGTCCTCCTGGTTAGCTTAATTGATCAAAGGGTGGAGTGATATTCTTTCCAATGTTTTTCTATACCTATAGTTCATGTTATATTGGGAATATTATTAGTTTTTGAGAAGTACATGAATGTTATGAAGAATGTGACATGGAGACTTGCTATCAAGTTTTGGGTGCCTGAGAATGGTGACATGATTGATGCGAGATGGGTTGCATGTTGAAATTTCATGTTCTATACTGTTGGAATTTTGGTTTTTATATTTTGAAGGGGAGGTGGGGATTTGGATTGGTTTAAGGATGATCTTGGATGTGGTTGTGATGTGGACAGGAGGAGGCAGTGGCTGATTGTGTATGTTGTGGTGGAGGTGGTTGCTGATCATTGGCGAAAGAAGTTAAGAAAGAAAAAAAATTGAAAATGAGTTCAGACAGCCGCAGCCGTAGCCGAAGCAGGAGCAGGAGCAGAAGTCGTAGCCCAGGAATCCGTAAGATTCGCTCTGATCGACATTCCTATCGCGATGCTCCTTACAGGAGAGATTCAAGTCGGGGTTTCAGGTTTTTTTTTTTTTAACTATTTATTTGCCATTCTCTTTACCTACTCAAATGTACTGGTTAGGATGGCTGGAGAAGAATGAAACAGTGCTGTGCTAGAAGAGGATTTAAATGTTCATGGTGCTGTTTGTAAATCCTTAAGCCCATTAATTTACTCTTTTTTTGATATGATATCTTCATACTCTGCTTGCTGCTCTGATAAGTTAATTTTATCGAGGCATTTGACATTTTGATTATGTGTGCATTTCTCACAGCGGTAACCATAATTTGTTTTTTTGTCAGCCGAGACAATTTGTGCAAGAACTGCAAGAGGCCTGGTCATTATGCTAGAGAATGCCCTAATGTTGCGGTTTGCCACAATTGTGGTCTTCCAGGGTATGGAATTTGGTCTGTCTTTTTTAACTGAGCATGTTATTCTCCGATGTTTTGCTTGCTTTAGTAAATTATCAAGGCAAGGGACGGAACTTGGTCTTTGTGCCAACTCTTTAATTTGGTCCGTGCATAATTAAAGTTGATATTAGAAGTTTTTAACAGATTCCTCGTGGCCATTACCTTATGAACTTTAGCTACATTTTCTTTCATAGATTTTCTTAGATATTGGTACCAGTCAGCATGGACATACCTTACATTTCTTCCAAAGAATTTTTCTCTTGATGAACCTTGCTTGTCCATGATGTCACCTTAGGATGTACTGCCAATTCATTTGTGTTACATTGTACTGTTGGTGCTTAGGTTTCTTGCCCCGTAATTGGACGGTGGTTGATTTCAGGAATTCACATATTATATTCTCCTTCTGCTCATTTTTATTTATTTTTAATTTCTCAAATAACATGGTTTTGTTTTTATTCCTAGATTATGGTTTTATTTTCATTTTATGTTGTTGTTGAATAATTGCTTTATAAATGTCATTGAAGGTTGCAGATCTTCAAGAGACATCAGTTGTGTTGTCTGAAAAGATTGGAAAAACACAAATCGCATGATTTGCCTCGATTCACTTCAATAAATAATTGCACCTCTTCAATCTTCATTTGCAAGCTGTCTACTTTTAGTTCTTACATCTATATCTGAACTGATGCTGGGAATACATCAGTGCCATTTTCTTTTTGATTTTATGGACGAAGGCCATTTTCCTATTGAATCTGATGGCAAATATTAATACCTTGTTTGACTAAAATGTAACATAAACTGCTTTAAGTGATTGATATAGTCATGTCTTGCCGCTTTATGTTGTCATTTTCTCTTATATGATCATTCTACTCTTGAGAGTCTTTGCTTCTACTGGCTCTAGGATTCATTCAAGTTTGAAATATAGGTTATTTGACTTTTACTACCAAATTTGAAGTCAGCTATGTCAAATTGTTAACTATCTGATATTTGCTGACAAGTGTCATGGCTCGCTTGGCTAGTTTTTGTGATTGATTTTTTTTTCCTTTTATGTTTATTCAGGCACATTGCTTCTGAATGCTCCACGAAATCCGTGTGCTGGAATTGCAAAGAAGATGGCCACATGGCCAGCAATTGTCCAAATGAAGGCATTT
>Ga0099826_10000848_pt1 | contig 16543 bp, 8 predicted proteins | sample Mtrugardesep15_FD_76830 | JGI IMG/M metagenome (GOLD analysis project Ga0099826, IMG submission 76830) | Root nodule microbial communities of legume samples collected from California, USA - M. trunc garden sep15 | ecosystem: Host-associated > Plants > Roots > Nodule | place: USA: California... | reverse complement strand
AGAACCAAACACGTCAAAATCGCGTTTTATGATGTTGGAAGCGCTTTTGATGATTCTCACCGGGTAACCAAACATGGACTTACTTCTCCTTTGTTCCCTCTGCCTTTTGGTTTTTCTGCTCAAATTATTGATGTTCTTCAACCTTGCTTCTCCTTTGCTGCTCAATTTCAGGTGAAATCGCATGCCAAGAAAAGGTTAGTAGTTGGTCTCTCCCTCTTGGTTTTGTATACTTTTCCAACGTTTTCTTCTTTCTTTTGCTTAGTAGTTGCTATATTATTTGGTTTCTCCCTTTCTAGATTATACCAAAATTCATATTTTGTTTCTTCTCTTTTTGGCTAATTTATAATTATTCTTGCCAATAATGATTTGTTTAATTTTAAATACTACTATTCAAATTTGAATTGAGATAATTATATCTATTGAGGGAAGAAATGAGTGGGTTGATGAGCTTCTTAGAGATAACAATTTAGTATATGAAGATGATGAAAGCCATTGATTCTCTAACCTTTCAAGAGCCACAACATGGACCTTTGCCTCAAGCCAATGACATTGATGATTCGGTTCCTTATGAAGGGAAGGTATTTAACAGTGATGAAGAGGCTTGCAACATTTATTGTTTGTTTGCAGGAAAAAATGGTTTTTCAATTAGACGTCATAATGTTTACAAATCTATTAAGCATCAGTCAGATGATAATCCATTAGGTATTTATAAAAGAGAGTTTGTTTGTCATCTTGGTGGTACCATTAGCCAACACAAAAATAATGAAGTGGAAGGTCAAAGGAAACGGAAGTCGTCAAGATGTAATTATGGTGCAAAATTGTTGGTAAATATAACCACAATTAACTTGGAGAACAAGTGGGTCATGAAATACTTCAATAATAATCATAACCATGAGTTATTAGATGATAAAGAGGTTCATTTTCTTCCTTCTTATGGGAACATTCCAATTGTTGATGGAGATTGCATTCTTTTGTTGTCAAAAGTTGGTTGCTCTGTAAATTTAATAATAAGAGTGCTTGAGTTAGAGAAAGAAGTAGATGCAGGAAATCTACCATTTTTGGAGAAAGATGTTAGAAATTTTATCCAATCTCAAAGTGGTGTTGGTAAAGAGTTCAAATGCTCTCAAGTTATGTAAAAGTCTGAAAGATACAGATGATGGATTTTAGTATGAATTTTCAATAAATGAGAATGACAAATTGGAACATATTATTTGGTCATTTGGTGATTCAATTCGAGCATATGAAGCTTTTGGAGATGTGGTTGTTTTTTATACTACCTATAGAATAAAGGCTTAACTGCATTTTTTGCCCCTTAAGTATCGAAATGTTGCGATTTTGGCCCCCTATTAAAAAAATGTCAATTTTGGCCCCTTTCGTTAAAAAATGGCTGAGAAGATGCCACGTGTCTAAAAAAGGGTCATAATCGTAACCTTTTGTAAAGATAAGGGGTCAAAAATGTATATTTCCCTTATGTTAGGGAGGTCAAAAGAGCATATTTCCCTAAACATAGGGGGACACTTTTGCCATTTTTTTAATAGGGGATCAAAATCGCAACATTTCGAAACTTAAGGGGTAAAAAGTGCAGTTAAGCCTAGAATAAATCGTTATGACATGCCACTTGAAATATGGGTTGGCGTCGATAACCATGGAAATTTCATTTTCTTTGGTTGTGTTCTATTGCGAGATGAAAAGATTTCTTCTTTTACATTAACTATAAAGGTATGTTTCTAATTACTCGTGGTTATCATTTCTCAATTTCTAAATTTGAGTTTTTAGTAAGTTATTTTATATTTTCTTTATTATTTTTCAGAATTTTATTAGTTTTGTCAAAGGAAAATATCCTCAAACAATGTAGAAACGTCCCAAATGAACAATGTACTAGCAACATTAAAATACTCTCTAAATTTTTGACTCAATCCTCAGTTGATAACCTGAACATCCACAAACTCAAACTTTGTTGTTGTTTTCATAAGCCAATTTCAGATCAAACAAATAAATCATAGTTGAAGATCAGTAGAAAGAAGACTGAACATGATCATATCTCTGCTTTTTCCTTTCATGAATAGATACTTCCTAAGAACTCCCTCTTTTTGAAAACCAACTTTCTCAAGTACTCTTTGCGACCCAACGTTTTCCACATCAATAATAGCTTCAAGCCTTTCCAAGTACGAAAATTCATCGAATGCAACCTTAACAAATTGTTTCACAGCACACGTAACAATCCCTTTACCCCAATATTTAGAGCTTAGGACATAGCTAAGTTGTGCACATTTATTCCTGCTTTTAAAAACTGAACTCGGTAACAGCATAATGCACCCAATTGCACGATCGTCAAGGCATATTGCTCGGCAACATAGATATTTGCTTGCTATATTTTCAATGAAGTTGATGCCTTCGTCTTTGCTGGTGTAAGGTTTGCAATAGCATAACTTGCACACTTTTTCATCGGTTTTCCATACCATAACATCATCGAGGTCAGAAAGATTAAGGGAGCGGATTGTGATTTGGTTCAAATCAATGATATCTTCTTTGGAAGAAATAGTAAGTCGCTCCATCACAGTGTTGTAAAATATTGGCATAAACCTATTTCAAGATAACAATAATATATAAATATGAGCAATAGTTAAATGTTAATGAGAATAAACAAGAAAGATATCAAGTAAACTTACTGAATCTACTACCAAGATCTGCAAAAAGAACAAACGGTCAAATAATTTGAGACACCTTGTTCGCGCTGTCCTTAAGAATTTTTCACATAATATTATGAGGATTTAAGAATATGAAAACCGAGTGTTGTGTATCAGACTCATAAAAAATTGGTAATTGTATAACTTAAAGCATAAGGGTTTTGTTTATGTTGTACATGAGTTTTTCTATGAAGAAAAAGGAAATGATGTCAGTGGCAATTAAAAGGATGGTTTCTCACCTCTCATCTTAATTAAAGGGTTAAAAATAGCTAATAAAGGAAAACACATTCATTGGTGATATAGTGATGCCATGACCAAGTAAAACAAAGGCAACATGCTAAAATAAGTAATTGAGCAAAACCGGCTTAGACCCAGTCTATCAAATGTATCACCAAAATTATTGGATCAAGCTAAATAAAATAATAATAATTTTCTACTAAAATATTTTCTATTTAATTTTTCACTTAAAAATGTGGTACACAATATATCATAAAACTTTTAAAATATACAAAAATTATAAGGCCCAAAGAAGAGAGCAAGATCATATGGATGTCAATCGATAAGGCGCTTGAAGAGGAGGTTCTAGAATCCGTTAACAATCTTCTAGATCCTCCTTCTTCCGTCGATGAACTACTTTGTATTTTAATTCAAATTGAAAGTTGACTATCAAAGGTTGAAGAGTCACTTACTGAATCTATGCACAATGCACTCTTCCATTGCTGGAAGCATGAATAGCTTATAAACTTATATAAAACATTCATATTACAACAATACTTACTAGTTTCTTGTATTGTAATTAACTATTACATCTAATACAGATTCAAGACGAAGGGCAGTCGTGTTTTGATTTGATCATGTTCTACAATCTTGTAACTTAAGATTATGTTTGGATACTTCAGATAGAAAAGTATTGAACATTTTGTAAGAAAAAACTGAAATGCCATAATGGTTTTTTCAAACAAATAAATCATAGTTGGAGATCATTAGAAAGAACACTGAAGATGATCATATCTCTACTTTTTCCTTTCATGACCAAATACTTCCTAAGAGTTCCCTCCTTTTGGAAACCAGCTTTCTCCAGAACTCTTTGAGACCCAACATTTTCAACATCAACAAAAGCTTCAACTCTTTCCAAGTGTGAGAACTCACTGAATGCAACCTTAACGACTTGTTTCACAACATACGTGGCAATTCGTTTACCCCAGTATTTAGAGGCTAGAAGATAGGCAAGTTCTGCAGTTTTGTTCCTGCTTTTATCATGAGGTGATCTTGATTTCAGTGAAACACGGCCAATAGCACGATCATTACGGCATATTGCTTTGCACAATAGAAACTTGTTTGGTATATTTTCAATGAAGCTGATGCCTTGTTCTTTGCTGGTGTATGGTTCCCAAGAGCAGAACTTGGCCACTTTTTCATCAGTTCTCCATACCAGGAGATCATCAAGGTAAGAAAGATGAAAAGGTCGGAGTGTGATTTGGTTCAAATCAATGCTCTCTTCATTGCCACCTGGTTTGGAAGAAATAAAAGTTTCCTCCATCACAGAACAACACTTGTGTTTCTTTTCTGAGCTAATTTGGATGCACACAACTTTTGATGCTGTTTATTGATTTTAGGCTATCATGGAATTGAAAAAAGACAAAATATATTTAAAGGAAGTTGCATAGAAGAAGAGTATCTTATCTAAAATATACTTGGAGTTGGGATCAAGCAAGAAAAGGTTTCTATGGCTGCTTGATGTCTGCTTCTGTATGTTATGGTTGACTTGACTTATTTTATCTAATTTGATACGAAAATCTTCTATAAAAAAAATATATAATGTAATCATATTGTAAAATTTGTAATTTATCTATTATTAAATGAGTTTGGATCACACTCTTAAAATCTAGTTTAAAATATGAGTGTCCAAATAGATGTATACATTTAACAGAAAACCTTGACAATATGAGACTTCAATACAACTTCAATATATATTATTAAAGCAATACTTTTTTTTTTTTGCAATTTGTATATGTTCAACCCCAGTTTAATCTTGGAACATTCGTTGTGAGTGTAATATCTCCTACTATACTAGGAGATATTAACACATAGCATAAGTCACTGAACAATGTATTGTAAAAATGCACATGTGGTCCTCTAAGTTTTACCTGATTTTCGGATTAGTCCTTTAAGTTTCAAAACATGCACATTAATACATTATGGTAATTTTTTTTGAATTTTCGTTGAACACCATGTTAAAGAAGTCTACATGGTTGTTACAATGTTAACGTGATAAGTCTAAATCATAGAGCCGTATTGAACATTTTGTAATGAAAACTGAAATGCCATAAAGGATTTTCTAACCAAATAAACCAGAGTTAGAGATCAGTACAAATAACACTAAACATGATCATATCTTTGCTTTTCCCTTTCATGTTCTGATACTTTCTGAGTACTCCTTCCTTTTGGAAACCAGCTTTCCCCTGCACTCTCTGAGACCCAACGCTTTCCACATCTACTATAGCTTCAAGCCTTTCCATGTGTGAAAACTCACTGAATGCAACCTTAACTACTTGTTTCACAGCACATGTGGCAATCCCTTTACCACAATATTTATAGCCTAGAACATGGCCAAGTTCTACACATTTGTTCCTGCTTTCATCGTAGGTGATCTCGAAAACAAAATAATTCACCCGATTGCACGATCATTGAGGCATATTGCTTTGCAACATAGATACTTGCTTTCTACATTTTCAATGAATTTGATGCCATCATATTTGCTGGTGTAGGTTCCCAAGATCAGAAGTTGGCAACTTTTACATCAGTTGTCCACACCATTAGATCATAGAGGTCTGAAAGATGAAGGGGTCAAAGTGTGATTTGCATCAAACCTATGCTCTCAGAAATAAAAATTCTCTCCATCACAGAACTTGTGTTTCTTTTCGGAGTTAACTGGATTCATGAAGGGTTTGAATTTAAGGCTATTTGTAAAGTCATGTATTTGAAAAGAAAAGAAAAAAAGAGAAACTAGGGTTGAAGGAAGTTGCATGGTAACTTACTGTGTTAAAATTTGGCTCTTGTTATTATTTTCAAAAAAGAAAGAAAGCTTTCTGGTTTTTTTATTGGAAAATGTTTGGATGTTAGTAAATTAATAATGTTATTTTTAAATTTTGAACTTTGGACCTACTAATTAATAGGTAGCATAAGTCACTGAAACTGAAAACAACAGAAAAATATCTCCTAGTATATGTTCCATAATGAAGGAAAACACAACCGATACAAACCAGCATCTGGTAGAGTTATATGGATTGTTATTGTGTATTTCTATATATAAGTCACTCAGTAACATTCTTTTGAAGCTAAAGCATGCATGCAAATGTAAAGCAATCTCTTATTTCTTATGATAATAAAGCTTCAATTTTACTAGCTAAATTAGGCATTGATAAACTAGTTTTTAGAAGCATCCAAAATGAAACAATGCACTTACAACATACATACTGTCTTTAAACTTTTTAGTCAATCCTCATTGGTTGATGGCCCCGAACATCCACAAACACGCAATTTCCTTCTCAACAATATACCTGTTTTTCGAGATATTCTATTTTTCACTTTGTTGTTGTTTTCCTCAGCCAATTTCAGCAATATGTATTGGATGTTCTGCACCTCAAACTGCAACTTTCCTATTTGTTCAGAACCTCTTCTTGGAATCTCCCTATCTAAAGGCGAAGCTCCGTCTTCAACATTCTTTGCCATTTGATCATTTATACTTACTTGTTGCATCACAGCTTCCTCAACTTCTTCTATATGTCTTTTAACAGTTTCATATTCGATGTCATTTCCTTGCTTGCTTTTCTTCTTTGTTTCAGTTTTCTTTTTCAAGTCTTGTAAAGCCATTTTAAGAATGGCTAATTTCTGACCATCCGAGGAAAGCCTCTCCAAGATCCTCCTCTTGTCGTCTTCAGTTTTCTCTTTTACACTTTTCGACAACTCGAGCTTGTCAACGCCCAATTCCTTCTCTATGTCCAATTCTGAGGAGTAATTTAGATATCTTCCTGAATCATCTGAACGATGGCATATCATAGCATGGTCCACTGTTGGCGCAGATAATGGTCCATGCTCATTATTTTCGCACAACTCTAACACATGATCATTAGTCCTTCTGTGCTCTCGCTTCAAATACTTGGAGTTTTGATCATCCACATTGCGATCAAGTGGAATGTCTTTCATCAGTAACCTTATTTTAGGTTTCTTTCTCCATGAATTGCGGTCAAATACATTCTCTTCCACAAGTTCAATCTCCTTTTTTCTATTGTCAACTTTTGGATATGTGGCAATTTCCAAACTTGAATATGGAGTCGATTCTGTGGTCAGACTTTTCTGCTTGACACGTCTTTTAAGTTCTTCCATCATAATCTTTTCAACTGATCTGATCCTTGTCTGCAATGTCAGCAAATCTGAAACTCCATCTGGTATTAACACACTTTCATTTTCTCTTGCACTTTGATGGCTATGTTTCCGGAGACAGGTCTCAATCACTACATCCTGGACAAACATTCATATACACGTATAAGAAGAAAATATATGTAAATTGTGAAGCTGATTTGGCAAGAAAAAAAGGGAAGAGATAAAAACAAAAGTACAAATATCAAAGTTAAAATAAAATGCTACCTTTTGCACTCCATTGCCTACCACAGAATTTCTTTTAGTCCAAAGGAGGGAAATCTGCTCTAGAGAATTAAAATCCTCTTTTATAGAAGAAACGAGAGGAACATATGCTGATAACTGTCCCTTTAGTCCTCCAATTTCACTTTCCAGTAAACTGATTATTTCTTTCATGTGTTCATTCTCCAAGCTTTTTGCCGAACTTTCATCATCGAGTCTCTTACAAACTCCAGTAAGCTCGGTAACCTTGCTTTCTAACAGTGCTAAACAAATAGATGACATCTGAAGATCATGATAAAATGCAGCAGCCTCATTCTCCCAAAGTTTGAACTCATTTTCTTTATTCAACAACTCTAAATTCAGTGCTTCTTCCTTAACCCTGTGTTGTTCGACTTCATGAACTAGTGTTTTCATTTCAGACTGTAATGTTTCATTTGCTTCATTAAGGTGTTCAATTTCCTTTTTGTGATTCATGCAATTTTCCGATTGTTCAAGAATCTGTCTGTCTAGATTTTCTTTGATCTTTGTTGATTCTTCTTGTTCCATCTTCAGCTCCACAATATGTCTAGAAAACTCTGCATTCGACATCTCTGCAGCCTTTAGCCTTTTCTCCAATTCCAGCTGCTCTTTGCCCATCCTCTCAGTTGACTCGTTCAGATAAACATTTTCCGCTTCTTTCACCTCAAATTTCTTCCTTAACACGCCAAGTTCTTGGTTAAGGTCATTGTTCAAATGGCTAAGATTGCCAAGATGTTCACAAAGTGCTCTTTTTTCAACGACGTTTTCAGTGAGAAAGCTCTCATAAACCAAATTGAGGTTGCTTAAAGCTAGTACCTCATGGAACATTGCACTGTTCTCATCTTCAGCAGCGGACATTGCATCTTTGAGGTCCGAAACATTCCTAAACAATGAATTTTTCTCGTCAAGCATCTTACCATTTTCTTCTTGAAGAACTTGATTTGTTTGCCGCAATTCTATCATCTCAGCCTGCAGAGCCGCCAAAGTGGACTTTGATCTATTTTCTTTTTCCACTCCATTTACTACTTCAATCCTCAGTTGCCTGTTCTCCTCTAGAAGTTCAACTTTATCTTTCTGCAAGATTACGTTCTGCTCTCTCATGTTCTCAAACTCTTGCTCCACGATCTTTTTCTCCGACTTAAGCTTTTCTCCCTCAGATTGATGCCGCTGAAGTGAACCTAGGAGGACAGAGTTCTCTACAAGCAGCTGCTGATTCTCCTCTTGACTTTTCACTAGAGAACTTTCCAAGCTCTCAATTTTGTCCAATATACGCGATATTGGTATTTCCTCTTTCTTGATTTCATTGTCACACCCTCCATCTGAGTCAATCTGAAGAACACCACACACTTTATGGATATCCATTTTAAACTTTCTGATTCTATGTAACAAAAACTCTTCTTCAATAAGTTGCATAAGATTTTCGCTCTCCAGCTCCGAGATTACTTTATCAGAAAATTTCGATGCCTCAACGAGTTTTTCACATTCAGTTAACAAGACAAAATTCTTCAGCTCCAACTCTTCAATACAATTTTGCAAAATGAACATCTCGATTTGAGCATTTACAACTCTGTCAAGTTCTTGTTCGAATTCTACCTTCCCCAACCGCTGTTCTTCCTGTAGTACACGGACTAGACTCTCCAAATTTGCCAGTCGCGCTTCACTTGAGTGTTTGTGATTAGAATGATTCTCTTTTTGTACCAAAAAGAAAGCAAGAAGTTCTTCTACTTGATTGACTGCACTTTCTTTGTCTTTCTCCACATCAGCATATTTTTCTTCCAAATTTGTAACCTTCTTTTCAAGGTTACTTAGTTTTGCTTCAACAATCTCCAATTGAGATATTAGCATGCTTCTTTCATTTTGAAGATTGTTTTTCTCATCATTTAGCAATTTGCAGTAGTCTTCCAAATCACCTGATTTAATTCTCAAACCTTCAAACTCAATTTTAGCATCAGAGAGGGACTTCTCCAGCAAGGTATTATTCTCCAATATCTTCTGCATACTTTCAGTGATAATTTGCAGCTGTGAAAGCAGAGTTGATTTCTCATCAGCAAGAATGGATTTTTCTTCTTGGAGAACTTGGCAGAACTGTTGAATTTCCTTCACTGTTCCTCTTAATCCATCTAACTCATCATTCAGTCCTAACAGAGAAAATTCCATACAGGCATTTTCCATCAAAACTTCATTCATGTCTTTTGATTTTTCACGAAGAGCTTCTTTCTCGCTGTGTTCCTTTTTGCAGGCTTCTTTTAGCATGAAATTCTCACTTTGTAGATCTTTTACAGATGCCGCAAAAGAATTGGGATTCAGACCTAAACTCTGTAGTTGTTCAAGCATAGCCTGATATCTCTCATTCAAGTACTGTATATCATCCTTTATTTGATGAGTTTCACGCTGGAGGCCATTGCTTTCTTCAGTGCTTATGTGAAACTCTCGTTCAAGTTTCTCCTTGATCTCCTTCAACTTTGAGATTTCCGTTTGCTGCTTTTTTAATGACCTGGTGGAAGAGAAGTTAAGTTCATGAAGAGTCTTGTTTTCTTCCACAATCTCTTGCATCTCTTCCTTAAAATCTTGTTTGGAAAGTTCCAAGTCCTTCAACAGACAAAGCCCATATTTAAGCTCCAAAGCAAGATTTCTTTGCTCCTTTTGTGATTGAGAGTATAACTTCTGCAGAGCCTGTAGAGCTGATTCAATTTGAATAAAGTTAGAATGCTCCCCATGCATCAGAGTTTGCAATCTCTCTATCTCAGTATGCTTCTCTAGAAGCTCCTGATCTTTCGATGCTATCCTCTGCACTAAATTTTCAGCCTCTAACTGAAGATTTCGGTTTGATTTCTCCAATATACCACGATGTTTTTCAGAAATCTCCAGTTTTTCAGCCTCTTTCTCAATTTTGTTTTTTAGTTGTTTGGCATTTTCTTGCGCATGCAGAATCTCATTCTCCATTTTAGATATTTTCTCCAGGCAGTGATGGTAAAGGACAGAAAGAGAATCTCTCTCTTCATTCATCTCAGCAAGATTTTTCCTCAATGCTTCAACTTCCAGCTCTGTTCTTTCAATTTGATCATTAAGCATCCTGGAATTCTCCTCGGCAAGGGTTATTTTGTTCTCTAACATTGAAATCTTTTCAAGACATTGCTTATATTGAAGAAGAACAGTATCCTTCTGAACTACTACTCTGGTAAGTTCTTGCTTTAGGTTTTTGGCTTCAATGTTATCCTTCTGAGACAACATTGACTCCAGTCTAGCTATAGTTTCTAGACACTGATTGTACCGAACTTCACCGGCATCCTTATCTGCTTTTAGCTGCATCAGAGATTCCTTCAATATTTCGACTTCAATTTCAGCTTCACTTGCTCGGTCATCAAGGCCTCTAGCATTATTTTGTGCCTTGTTAAGATCTGTTTCCATTTTGGATAACTTCTCCAAACTCTCCTGGTACTGAAGAAAGAGAGCATCCTTATCAGACTGCATTTTCGCCAGGGCTTCCCTTAAGGTTTGAACTTCACCATTAGATTCTTCTGAACTCCTTTCATTCTTTTTTGATCGATGAATTGGTCGGGCTGATACGTGTGATTCAGCATCAGGGCCTAAAGAACTGCATGGTGAATCATCATTTAGAATGTAATATGCTGAGTTGGGAAATGCTTCTGGCATTGTTTTCTGTGCATGGCGTAGTTCCCCCATTGCATGATCGTATCTCTCTGCTAACGCACGGTATGCTCGGTAGAACTCCTCCACTAACTTCATGAGTTCCGGCCGCTTCTTATAGTACATTTCTGCCCTCCTTGCAAATGAATCTGCTTCCTCTTCAATGAGCTTGATCATTGATTTGACTTTAGTGTCTATATCTGTATAAGCATAATATGAAATTTTAATGGACTAAACTATAGAGGCATGGACAAAAATCAGTTATAATTTCCTTACTGATAGTATCTTTCACAAATTACAAGAACTTACAAGATAGAATGGCCATTTTGCATAGTGAAATTTACAAAATTATATTAGGGAATACAGGGATGCATCTGTCAGTGTTTGAGTTTGGGGCTGCATCAAGCAGGTTTTATTTCATTAGGTGGAGTCTACTGCATAACCCAAACAACAACCTTATTATGTCCAGACCACCTAAAGTGAGATTCAACTATATTTTCTACAATGAAATATATCACAATTTCTCTCAAACAATTTCTTCGCTAGTCTCAACAAGAAAGTAGAGTTTGATATGACATTTTGATTGAATAAATCCATGGCTTGGTCTTCGAAATAATACAATGTCGCAACATTAAACCTCTAAATATTTCTATCTCTAAATAAGTCACTAAAACATTGAAGTGTTACCACTCGTCATAGTAGACCTCCAAAGAATGTTTCAATGAATTGGTCCTTTAAAGATATACATTTGTCGCCAATATGTCCATATGAACGACTAAAGTGGTTTAACAAAAGAACAAATTCGGTGATATTTTTTAGAGACTAATTTGGTAAAATAATATTTCCAGAACAAATATCATGACAGTACACTAATCTATGAGGGAATTGGTGAAAATATTTTAATAGACTAATGCGGAGACAAACTCATTTTAGAGAAGAGAATCAGAAAGTGCTATAGGAAACTACCCTATTACTCCAACAAAATGATTTATCTGAATTTTATTGCAACAAATTATACAAATCTGGTGAACCTTGGATAAATGTACGTCACAAGTTAATATTTATAGATTATAGGATGTATGGAGTATGGACCTCCACTATGGTATCAAATTCTCCGTTCTAGCCGAAGCTACCTTAATAATATTTTACAGAAGGCTTTTAAGTTGTAGTCTCTTTATGTGGAAAGTTATTATTTTGGTAGGTTTTATTGTGGAAAGTTGGTTTGAACTTGAATGCAGCACTTATGTTACTCTGGTATCATTATTATGGCAGCTAATTTGCCACGAATAATTTAACAACTAACAGCTTTTTTATAATGATGTAGGTATGTAACAAGTTCAAAAATATATCCAGATTCTTCAAGCACAATAGTAGAATTATACATCTGGAGTAAAAAAAAAGGACAAACCTGTAAGATTTTCCATAAGCCATTTTGAATTCTTTGGACTATTGTGGCTATCCCACCACCAAGAATATAAGCGTCTGGACTCAGATTCTGACAAGGTAGCCATAACTCTAGCAAAATGCAACAACAGCACAGGTGGTTTTGATTCGGTGAAAACCTGATATTAGTATTGTTCTTATTTGAAACTCTTCAGGTCTGTTTTGCCATTTCTTGTACCTAAAACAGTAAATTTAACAAACAGCTTCAAATTCATGAGAAATCCAACTTTAGTCTCATGTATTAATGTATAAGAAAGTAATAAACTCTTCCAACATTGATTTTGCATTATTACCTTTCAAATTGGACACAGTCACACAGCTCAAGATTATGAAAGTTAGGAGCTTCTTGTCTGAGATGTTCAGACTTCAGAAAAAAGTTAAGGCTTTTTGTACCTAAAAGAAAAACTTTTTAAGCTACAAGAGCATGATCATAGCAGAAAGTTTCAAATACTGCTAAAAATATCAACATCCATGTTGAAAAATTATATCATAAATTGCAAAGCAGGGTTCCAAAATCCAAGTACAACCAAAAAATACATTTTTCATCCTGATTAACAAAGTTAAAGATAATGGAGAAAATTGTCCTCAGCCAAGTGCAATTTCTATGATCAAACAAAAGGAGGTGTAACTAGCAAAAAAATTTGTAGAATTAGAATCCTATGCAAAATGATTAAGAGAGAGAGAGAAGTATAACAAAAAGCAGTGATCAAGAACAAAAACAACTGATAAATTCAGCAAAAACCTACAAACTTGTAATAGCTATATGAGAGATCAAGTACTTACCAAAGTGAATGAACTTGAAGTTTAACACTGATCAACAACTAGTATCACCTAAATTAAGCAAAAGGGTGTCAACAAAATCAAAAAAAGTATGAAACTTTGAATGAGTTTGGATGATCAACCAAACCCCATAATCATAAAATCTGACATTGATATCATCATCATCACCTAGAACCAAAAGATGCACACACACAAAAAAAGTTGGTTTTTCCTACCCCATTTTCTTCTCAATCAACAAGACAAAAAAAAAAAGTAGCAACGTTTGTATCATTGTCTTTGAAGTGGGATATTAGCAATATATCGTACAGTGTCGGTTGTGACACATCAACTGTAACAGACATAGACACAACGCGGAAAAGTATATATGAATTATTCTGCTTACCTTATTAATAATTCATAATTCTATTGTTTTAGAGAGAGATTAATGCTTTATTAGTATAATAATTATGTTACAGTATCCTTTAAGTAAGGGATGCGTGTGAATGCATAGTAACCAGAGTCCACCATTTCAACAACATTCACGGGTCCAAAATCATCATTTTGTTTTAATCACCTCACTTAATCTTGGGTTTAACGTTCATATACTTGTATTAATCATGTTTTTGTGGTCTTTCCTTTCATAATTGTTACATCACATCATATAGGTAGGTAGTTTGAAATTTTATGTTTTTCTTTTTAGTGCCAAAATTGTTATAGTTTAGCTTGTGCTAAGTATTTTTAATGAAGAAAAAAAAAAGTTTAACGAGTTGGGTCCGAGGACCGATTAGAGTCAAAAGCAAGTCTGACAAAACGTAAATCATCCAATAAAGATATACTTACGTTGACAGAGTTGAATTTATATTTATATCGAGTACATGTCTATGTCAATTTCTTACCAACTTAGACCGACATCAATCGAATTAGTTTAGGTTTATATGGTAATTCATGCTAATGTTTCTTGCATCTCTTCATTCTTGTTGATCACATTTTTTTCCTATAAAAGAAAAAGTTGATTAATATATGTTTAATGAGATGCAAACGTGAGTTGTTAAATCTTGATTATTATATTTTTACTGAGAAAACAAATAGTTATTTTCAATCATTGAGTGTTCTTTACAAGAAAAAAAAGTATAAATTATAGGCTATAGCTACTATTCAAAGCATCTTCTAGATATATTGATAAATTTGTAGCAACCACCACCTTTGTTTTTATTTTCCTCGTGTTCAATATGGTAGTCATCATTTGTTGCTTTCAGCATCTAGTTTCCTTTTTGACAATATGTGGAGGGTTATAAATTTTTTAATTGAATTATAAAGTTATATATTTTATATATTGTTCATTCCCAACTTGCAAATGGAATTAAAAATAATGGAATAAAGTGGGATGCTAAGCCGAAAGCAATAGTGGGGGATGGAACAATTTGTCTTTTGTAAACTACAAACTAAAATGCATTATTACAATAATATAGTTCTATGGCCTTGGAGAGATTATGTGATGAAATACATTTTTAGTTTGATATATTAATTGATGAAATACATTTATGCTTCCGTATTATGGGCGTGAGATCATTGACTGTAATAGTATATGAAACATGCATGATGATAGCCATTAGTCAAGGTGTTTGGTTAGGAAGAGAAGGTGCCCCCACTATATAATTTATGATTCATAATAGCAAGTTAACCAAAATGGAAAATACTTATGGTGACGGGTCACTTGGGCGGTGGAATTGGTGGTGCCAAACTTGTCATTACTTGTTTTTTATAAGAAAAAAATAGTGTAAGAGAAATACATTCATGCAAGCTTAGAGAAAACCATCAAATTTATTAAGCATGACCTAACAATTGCAATTTTGCAAAGAAACGAATTTGAGCCTAATTCTCAGTGTGTGAGTGAAAAAATATTTAACCACTTGTATCAATTACCTTAATTGGTGTAACCTAAAAAAAAATTTACCTTAATTGGTACAATGGTGAAGCTATTTTTTTATTTTTTATTTTGAAAGAATTTTTTTTAAGGAAATAGTGAAGCTATTAAAGCTCTTGTTTTTAGTTCCGCCAACACCAAAAAGTTATTAAATTTTATAAATGAAAACACCTCATATATATTAAAATTAATTTAAGTCTCGCTTACTTTTAAAAATTATTGGATTGACTCTGGTCCAAATTTTATATTACTCCCTCCGTTTCAAAATGAGTGTCACTTTAACCAAAAAAATTTGTTTTAAAATGAATGTCGTTTTACATTTTCAATACAACTTTAATTTTTTTCTTCCAACTTTACCCTCTCCAACTTTTCTCTCATGCAATTTTCAATGCAATTTTAAGTTTGTCTTTTTTCTAATAAAGTAAGGACGGTTTAGTAAAAGTGTTATGTCTAATGATTATTTTATTTTATTCCTTAATATGTGTGCAATTGGCTAAAACGACACTCATTTTGAAACGGATGGAGTACTACTGAATATGATTGTTGGGGATTTTGAGGAAGCGCCGAACATCAACAAACCAATAATAGGGATCTTAAAAAACTTGGAGTTCATGTCTCCACTAAAACCTAAGGTACAAGATACGAGTCAATTTTTTTTTTACCATTCATTTAGTTAATTTATAAATGATGTAAGGCTAATCATCCACACTTCCATGATAAATTTGCCAAACATGAATCACAAAATAAAAAGTAGTTTTATAATTTGTTTTACTTGTACAACAAGTTTATAATACATTTTACTTGTAACCTTTTCAAAGAAATGTTTTGTAAGGAAAAAATTTGGTGCCATATCAAAGATATAATCCTCGGTTTAATCAAGAGTTTTGAATGAAATAATATGTCAAGATTATGTGTTCAAACCTAATCATAGAATTAGGTTAAAACTCTTATGGGAAACTATAACACTCTTGGTGATCTGGAGAAAAGATAGTCCTCCGTTTTATGATCCTAATAATAAATACTAATAACACATGATAAATACATAAATTAAAATGAGAACAAACACGGGCTTGCTGGCCAATAAATTTCCTGCCAACCTAACTAGATCGTCACTTTTCTTCTTTTTGTTTGGTTTTTTGACAGAGAGATTGTCACGCTGTTGAATCTTGGTCACAAGCCATGTGATTATGTTATCATTGTTATGTGAATCAGATGCGTTGACCATTGACAATCTTTTACTAAAATACTCCATCATTCTCGTATATCTGTCTCATTTAAGATGTTAACACTAATTATTTATATAAAACTGTCAATCTAAAATAATATGTCAAACCAACACAGTGTTGTAAATGTGATAGATATATGGGCTCATTTGTTGTATGTGGAGGATACATTTGATTTACCTAAAAAAATGTCAAGATTT
>Ga0099826_10000846_pt1 | contig 16558 bp, 8 predicted proteins | sample Mtrugardesep15_FD_76830 | JGI IMG/M metagenome (GOLD analysis project Ga0099826, IMG submission 76830) | Root nodule microbial communities of legume samples collected from California, USA - M. trunc garden sep15 | ecosystem: Host-associated > Plants > Roots > Nodule | place: USA: California... | reverse complement strand
TGAAAATGCAATTTTACATTTTTCTTCCATTAAAATCTCTCTCGCTCCTTTAAAATCTTCCCCAACATTGAGAGTTTAGTTTTTTTTTTTTTTTAAGGAGAGAGTTTAGGTTTTTCTTTCCTTCAATATATGAGACACTGTGGGATCGACCCATTATTAAGACTTGACACATAATTTATCTATAGTGCCATTATTGTGCAAGCTATACAAACAAACAGCTTACCCAGAAAAGCAGAAAGATAAACTCATGGGGAGAGAAAGAGATAATAACTTGTTAACTTTAGTGGCAGTGGCTGTCTGTACTATTTTCTCCTGCACTTTACCTCAATAACGACGAAATATAATATAGTTCGTCCACGAAGTTATTATTATTGTTTGTTTCATTTCATATAAACGCGTTTCCAGCCAATTTTCCAAAGCATGAAATTGTACCTCCAAATAATGAGTTGTTACATGTTGATTGATACACGTTTTGGACCAATAAAATTAATTTTTCAGTCTTTTGCAACAGTAACACACACGAATGACGAATCCATCTGCAGTGCAAAAAAGGAAAAGTATTGAAATCGGAACCGCAGCCACAAAATTTTATTTTCTATTTTCTTAATTAAGGAAACAAGTAGGGAGGAACCTTAAGAATGAGAGACATCAGGGCCACATTAAAGCATTACTCGACAAATTAAGGCAACTCTAGATAGGTTATTTGACTTCGTGGATTCTTGTGAAATAGTGGGACTGGATTGGGACAAATTACTGCCTTTTATGGCTTTTATTTAAGAAAATTTCTTTTTTTTTTTGACGTAAAAAGCTTCGCAATGACATAAGTAAAATGCTTAAATGCCTTCAGCGGTAGTTAACTATCGTTGGTTTTAACAGTAGTTAACTATCGTTCATGTTAATGAGAGAGAAAAATATCTGTAATTCACTTTCTTCATTTTTGTGGTTTGATTCTTCACATTTGTTGTTGTTGCTCTTTTTTAGGAACAATAATGAGTTTCAATCACATAAAACAAATACAAATAAATTGAATCAAAGTCAACAAAACTTGAACCCAAAAATGGTGAATTGGTTTTTTTTTTTTTGTGTCTTATGCTTTTCTATTCAAAATTAATATTTTAAGAACATAAATCAATCCTAATAAAATTCAATTGTTAATTCTTCCATGGCAGATTGTGATTGTGCTCTTCAACAAATGTTTCTCTTTTGATGGCTTTCAAACAAAAGTTGAGATTATGTTTTTTAACAATAAAATAAAAAAAAACAATGATTTCAATTTCTAATAGAGAAAGAGATGATAAGATGAAGAAATCATCCCACAATAACAACAACACGAGGAAGAAGAAAGCTTAAGAAAGAAATTTGACTCATCCATATGTGTTTCTCTTTCCTACAATGTCACAGTTTTTTTTAAGTTGTATCTCATGAACGGTAGTTAACTACCGCTGGACTCCAGCGGCAGTTAACTGTTGCCGGTTAGTCCAACAATAGTTAACTACCGCCGAGGTTTCTAAAGTAATTTACTTGTGTCATGAACGGTATAGATTCTTTTAACACAAAATATATATTTTTTAAAGCTGAAACAAACGCACCCATAATTGTTTTGAGTTTTATACTATTGTGATGTGATTTAATATTTTGATCGAGTGAGCTAGATACATATACAAAAGGCTACACAGAACAAAATGTCTACACAGAACAAAATGTTGAGTCATTCAGTGGCCATGAGCTGTGGCTAATGCAATAAGTGCTTTCCACTCTAATCACAAGTTCTCAAAAAAAATTTTAGCTACGCCTAAGAATCTAGGATTGTCATTTCTGAGACAGTATACGAATATTTCCTTAACAGACAGCAATATCAAACCGTATATGCTTCTGTTCTGGCTGAAACACATAAATATAAAATATGTACGTTCTGGAGTTTATTTGACTGTATGTAAGTACTAGAGCCAACGTTCAAAAATAGAAAATTTAAGGGATTTGAATTGTGTGATGTCATAATCCCATGTTCAGCCAATCAGTGGCCATTTTATCATATTTGACGGTATAGGTTTTCATGTAGATTTTATTTTTTAAATATAAAGTAAAAATTTAAAATTCTACCAAAAAAAAAAGTAACAATTTAAAATCTTTATCTTCTAATCTCGTTCAAACAACCACTAATGAACTTAGCATTTTTGAATGTTGAATATGTATGGTTTCTTAGCTTAATTAAAGATCTATTTCATATTAATATACATCTTTGAATAAGCATCTCACCTGTTATTAAATAGACTAATTAACTAATAGTTTAATGAAATTAAGTTCTATTTTGATATTTAAGATGGTATTTAAAGACTATAATTTTATATGACATTGTTTTTGGAGGTATATGACAATCTATTGAAATCATGTTTTATAATGATACATTAAAATATGCGTAAATTAATGTAAATGTTTCCGACAAAAAACGAAAAAAAGTTCACACAAAGAACAAAATTTAATATAATAATAATAGTAATAAAAATCTTATTCATATTCTTCACATAAGTAGGTCGATCTATTATGCATGATTTTGTTTTTTTAGCATGAAGCATACCCTTTTTAGCTAAATTAATAGATTTAAAAAAATGTCTTATGTCTGCCTATTTAAAAAAGTTTGACCTAGGCCTATGTGACCTATTTGTACCTATTATCAGTGGTCGGTCTGACCTATTTCCACCATATATCTTTTTTGGCTGATATTACTTCAAATTTATCAACAATAATTTGTTATCGTAGAAAGAAAAATGTTAACAAGTACTATTGAGACACTAACTAAAAAATTATAAAAGGAAATATACTACCTTAGAATTTTGTATTCTACTTTTCAAAAGTTAAAAAGGTGTTCACTTCAATGTAAAATTTATCTCCGAATTATTCAAGTTGAATGAAGTGTAATTTAGATAGGGAGGATAAACTTGAAATGACAGCTAGTGGTGGCATATTTAGAGACTGTATGACTTTTTTTACGGGTTGTTTTTCTAATTGCATTTGTATTGGTTCTTCTATATATTTTGATTAAGAAATTGATGATACGACGAAAAATAAATCATATATGCATAGTACGTACGGTAGTCGCTGTATGAGTAATGTACATTCATGCAGAGAAGAGGACAAAGACATTTTGTCTTGCTTTGAATCTGCTTTTATGCCCCTTTAATGTACGTAGAGGTTTTTCTCTCACTCTTCAATGATTTCTTTTGTGGTTCTAACTCTTGAAAGATAACAATCTCTATATCTTTATTGTTTTTCATTGAAATAGTACATTATGATTTTATTAGAAAAGGGACGGGAAAAGAAAAGGGGACCTTTCATTTATTTCCCATTCATTAGAGGCCTTTATGCTGTATTTTTTATTATTATGCTTTGTATACGAAACATGATGCATTTTTCTTAGTTTGGGACCAAACTAACTTGTTAAATTAATTACTATGGTCCCTTTGTGGTCTATTCCAATGTTCAATATCATCCTCTCACACAACCTAAACATAGAAGAAACTAAGAAGTACAAATATGTTGTAGGTTTATGTCCAAATCAGTCGACTGAAATTCAATGCTGCCAGTACAAACCAGTTAGCAATGCGCGTTTTTACGGTGTGTTGAATTGAATCAACTCTCACACGTTCTAGTGTCACACACTACTAGACCACTAATCCCATTTGATTCCTTCCTTTTCAATAAATACAGTAATTTCAGTTTATTTATCTTTGGCTAATTGAGGAAGGTGAATATTTCTATCATAATCACGTTGGAAGATTCTCTACACATATTAAATTGTCAAATACTACTAGTTTTAGAATTTGAAAATAATAACAAGTGTAAAAGATTATATTCAAATGCAAAAAGAAAGAAGAGGCAGCCAAAGAAAAAGATATACTCCTTTGATGTCACTCCCATTTGATTCTTCAACCTTTATATTATTTCTACAAACATCTGAAGTTGTATTCTGAAAATAAACTACCCACAAAAATGGCCAGACACAAAAGAGATCCCCCCATTGGACAAGATATGATGGAGGTCGTTTCTTATGACTGTTAGATAATAAGTTACTGGTCTTTGCTATTGAGCTTTTTATGTTTTTAAGTTAGTAGAGTCCATTCGAAATTACGATATATTATCTTATAACCCTTATTTCCAAATATTATGTCTTTGTCATTCTAATAACACTCTAGACGCCTTTGTTGTGTTATTCTCTCTTCTGTTTGAAATCTTATATTGGAAACAATGACAACAAAGAAACGCGAGTTGGTTAATGATATCGAATTAAGATCTGTGCCCGCAAAGACTAGATTCAGCGAAGAAAACATATTTGTTGTTGGTGGAGGGAATGAAAAACATGCTGGATTTTGGTCATAGGGCAGAGGAAGAAGCAATAGAGATGTAAAGTTAATTATAGTACGAAAGGATGAGGAAGTAATGTAGTGAAAGCATTATCCATTTTCATTTGTTGCTTGCATAAGACACATACAATGCATGTTCCTTGTTGTATCAGTAAGTTTAATCTTACAATTTAAGTTGCCTTACAACAATTCTTTTATTTTTTCCTCCTTTTTTTTTAACCTTTATTAAATAAAATTTATGAGTCTTTTCTTCTTACCCTTTTCTTCTTTTATGACTTAAAATGAAATCGTCGTCATCACTGTCGGTATCAATTTTTCTCTTGGCTTTAATGTCGCCATTATTTGATTTTGGTTGCGGCTTCTGTGAAGTTCCAGCATTATTTGATCTCTGTGGCTGCTTCTGTGAAGTTCCTGTTTTAGTCGGCAGCTTTGATGACGACTTTATGGGAGTTCCTGTTCGAAGTTCCTTTTGCTTCCTCTGCTTCTTCTCAAATGCTTTCTTAGCTTTTTGAGGGGACAACAGCCCATGTTCCATCAACCTGCACAATGAGGTGCGTAATTTTATGCTTTAGTTTGTAATAGCAAGGACAACGACGAAAACGACAACAGAAGAATGCTCCAACTTAATACAAAACAACATCATCAGTTCAATACTCAAGCACTGATTCTATTGCTTATCTTGAATGCAAAACATCATCATCAGTTTAAGACACAATAATTAATATTTTCTTTTTTGCTAGGGGGTTATTCAACTCCAAAATCAGTCAAATGCGAACAGAGGAAGCAGAGTAGGAAGATTTAAGGACTAGCAGCAGGCGAGACAGATGCTACCATATTATGGGACATGAAGAATGAAGACAAATTTAGAACTAATTCTGATACCATCATACTAACCATTGCTAGATCCTAAATTATGAATATTCATTTTCTTTATTATCAACAATTTAGTTCAGAATTACATAGATCATCATTATTCAATATACATTAAATAAAAACAGTGAATGAGTTATTAAAGCCCTAACTAAAATAACACTCCGTTTCCAGGGGCATGTCTCTGCAGGAATGCAAGGCTATATATGAACATAACTTAATATGTGTAGACACAAGTTTGTCTACTTGTAATTTTTGTACTACAAATGTCTATCTTAATGACATGAAGAGGAATCAGATGCTTGTAAATGTATTTGCTGACCACTCCAGCATCCTTCATTATTATGCACAAGTTGCCAATGTGAGACATGAATGGAGAAAGTATGAGTTTGAGGACACAAGTGAAGACCATAGCCTTTATTATAATGAAAGTCAATGGCATGAAACCTTAATGTTATTAACTAAAACAAAACATTTTAATTGGTCATCTGCTACATATCTTGATAGTATCATAGTAAACATAATAATTCGGAGTTTGGTAAATAAAATCTGGTCAAAGATTATTCTAGCCAAGGATCAAACTCAGGTGCTTCGGATTGATTTGATCTTAACTGAGACTCATTAAACCCTTGAGCTCAACCACTTGGTTAGCAAACAACTTGTTTTACCAGGAAAAATATATATCATTATATGAAGATATTTGGTATGAAAATAGCTTGTATTTCTAATTGGACTATTGTAACAAATTATCCAAGCAACATGGCTCATAAAAACTCAGAATATAAAACATGAAGTTATTGGAGACGAGTTTAACAATACGATCTGAACATGATGAATGATTTAACACTAAAAGGAATTGTTCAAAATTGCCAGTTTCATGCAATGCATACATGTTAATAACTGCGAGATTGGAAGGAAACTCACCAAAATTCGGCCATTTCACTGGTTGGTATCTGTTTTGACAATGACTCGTAGAAAATCCTCAGGGGTTCTTTCTGTCAACATAAGAATAACCATATGGTATTAGTACAATTTGATTTCCCAATCAATATAGACAATGAATTGTAAATTCGAGAAATTCAGAACCGAACCTCTTCAGGAGGATCATGTTTCTGACCAGGCAAACTGTAGACTTTCCTCTCTCTCACTTTGGTAGTTGTTGTCTTCGTCTTCGATATTGTTTTGGACGAAGACGCAGACATTGTTTTAACCTATCAAGTTTATAAAAAAAACAAAATTGTAATCACAACTAAACTAAACTAACATATCTAACTTGCAACAAATATCAACCAACTAGTAACCACCTTCAACAAACAATTCAACTATAACGAAAAAATCCTAGAAAAATGTAAAATTAAATTGAGAATGAAAGTAGTACCTCAGTGGTGGTGGTGACAGATTTCATCTTAGAATCAGGTGGATGTTTGGTTGATGAGGTATTGAGCTTCTTATTAAGAGATGAATTAGAATCAGTAATCTTTGGTTTAGAGGGAACATTTTGAGGATTTGGCTTGATTTTAACTGTAGTGCTTTTGGTCTCAGCCATGTTATTCAATTTTTTCAACCAAATTTAACTTTGTTAATTTCATAAGCAATGGATTTGATATTGTTTTGTGGGAAAAAAATTCTGGGATTTTAAGATTGTAGGATCTTTGTAGCTGGAAAAGATTGAGAAGAAAAGATAACACAGATCTTAAGGTGGGGACCACAGAAACACAGTTTTTCTTCTTTCCTTTTACATTGTTTTCAGTTTTTCACGTTAATTAACGGTGGTCGGAACACACGTGTTAGTTAAAACTTTAAACATTTAACCTTCTGCTTCTGTTTCCATTTTCATTCTTTTTGACAAAAATCTCTTTCTATTTTAATACTACTACTTTTGACCATTACTAAATAAAAATTCTTTTCAAAATTAACTTTCAACATTTTCCATTTAGGAAAAAAAAATTAAGATAGATAAATTGTTGGTCTTTTGATCCACTTTCTAAAATTATTAAGAGTATTTTGATGATTTTTTTATTAATTTATATTGTAATTGAAAAATTCGTCATATAGATTTTTATTTTTTATTTACAAAATGTTCTTATAAATAGGACATCTAAAAAATTTCAAGAAAAGAGTATGGTGCAGTATTGCACTCAATTTATTATTTTATGAGAAAACATTTTTTTTGAACAATTTTTATGAGAAAACATATGTTAGACTTTTTGCTGAAGCATATTTTTTATTTTTTTTTTGCTCAAGCATATTACTTAATTTTTTCTCTCGATGAGATCAATTATTATTTGTTATAGTAAATATAATAAACATATCACTTATTATTTTGTCAAAAAAGAAAAAATCATGTCACTTATAATGATATGATAATTAATTATTATTATTTATTATAGTATTTTTTTTAAATATTTATTATTGCAAGATTTGTTTGACTAAATTTATTATAGTAAGCTGATCATAATGAATACCAACAATATTACATTATAATGGTATTTTTTTTTTTTGAATCCACATTATAATGGTAATGATCTCACGTGCATAGAAAAATAATGATGACCCGTGTTCACAGGGCATTTTGATTGATTTTAAAGTAAAAAATCATTTGATTCAAAGATAAAATCAAATATGGTTTAATTTGGCTGTCTCATTTAAAACAAAATATGATTTAATTAAATGCAGATTAATTTCGATATCTAAATTACAATATTTTTTAAAAAAAATCTATCAATATTATGAAGACATGTTAAAAAATAATTTTGATGCAATATAGTATATATAATATATTAAAAATTAACATCATGGAATGACAATGATCGATTATGTTTGAAACATATTAAATGATAAATAAAATAGATTAAATTAAACTACTACCTTCATTCCTTTTCATAAGCGATTTTTTGTTGTTGCATAAATTAGTTAAACTGCGGAGACTAATCTTTCGAACTTTGTGGACCTAAATAGACATCAAAATCTTTTTAAGAGTTTTAACATTGTTGTATGTTCAATGATGACTTTGATTAAGTTAAAATAGACATGTGTTAACTCATATAAACGCTCTTGAGTTTTTTATGAGCGGCCATTTTGTATGTAAATCTTCCTAAAATACACCTTGTATATTAATGTCTAACCGTAACTTTTTATTTGTCAAGATAAGCTAGGTATGTTTGAAAAAGAAAAAAAATATACAAGCTTACATTTAGGGACAACATCTTTCTTCAAAGGAGACTTATACTTATGGACTGAGGGAATAAAAACACTATTAACAAAAAAAAACTAAATTATACGTATATGGTTTGGTTTGATTTTGGAAAATAAATCCGAAATCATATTCAATATGAGTGGTTCTTACAAAAGGATATCGAAATCATATTCAATATGTGTGGTTCTTACAAAAAAACATTCAAACGCATTCAATAATATTAAGTAACTTAATGCAGTTTTCATTTTTTTTTTTTATCGATTTGCAATTTTAATTTAGATCCGTTTTAAACAATGAAAATAAATTCCATTCACCAACTTATAGTACTATACAAATTTAACGAAAATCACAAACACTTGTGTATTTCTTTTTTCCGTGAATCCAACACAACAGCTCAAAACAATAAAGATGATCTTTATTTGTTTTTTTGTTTTAAAAAATAAAATAAAAATAAAGATGATCTTTTTCAAACAATAAAATAAAGAGGTTGCTTAAAATAAAAATAAAGAGGTTAATCTGTTGCTTGCTGTGTAGTTTTCCGTTTATCTTCCATTTTTGGCAAAGAAAAACTTTATCCTTTTGCAAAAAGAAAAAGGAAGTTACCTCAATTTTCTATTCTTGTTTAACCTCCCCTCCCATTCTGATATACTTTCTTCATGAATCACAATTGTACAACTTGTTTTTTTTTTCTTCTCAAGTTTGGCAACAAAATAGACACATAATATACTACCTACTTTTCTTAATATATGTGAAAATGACAAAATGAGCTTATAATAAGAAACAAAATTAGTATTATTTCATAGGAGAAAGTCTCAAACCATCAAAGCTTTTTGCAAACAAGTGATTTTATGTTTCTGCTGTCACATTATAAACACTTCTACATTTTGATCAAATCCTACAAAGAGTATAAAACAATAGGTCTCATGATTTCACAAAGCAACCAATTAAACAATAATATGCCTGACAAACTCTAGTATGAATGTTGATTTCTTCATTTTCGGGATAAAAATGACCCTCAACAAGAACTAATGATTTTTTTCCTACCAGCATATTATTCCTGTTTTAGCTGTTATGTTTACACAATGAGTTTTCTACAAAATTGACACATGATGACTACATCTAACTTGTATAGAAAAGTCTATTGTACCAAATTGAATGAAGAAGCATGTGAAACAAATCATACTTAACAGGCTCATGATGCCAAAGAAAATGCTCTTGCACCCTTTTCACCCTCTTCTGCATCTCCAAGTATTTCTCTTCCGATATAGAAAGTAGTATATCCCTCAAATAAGCAATATGACTCTCCTTGATAAACACAGCAAATGATTCCCAATTCAAAACCTCAAATAAAGGAGGAATAAAATTATCAGATATGATAACAGGAATGCATTCGTGAAATATTGCCTCTACGACACGCGGACTATTAACTTCGTGACCTCTTGCACAGATACAGAATTTGCTACTCTTCATGAGCTCGATGTAGTTTGCATTACCTTTGACATGCGGCAACGGACCGGATATTTTCATGTCAGGTTCTTTGTTCTCCCATAACTTCAACAGCATAGGCCGAACGTAACCGTGCAAACCGCCTGCAAAAAATGCTAGGATAGGCCTTTGAGATGGAGGGTTGCCACCTAGATTTTTGACAGGATTCTCAATTGATCTTATATATGTTTCTGCAAGAGATACATCTTTTCCTATCTTGAATCCTACTTCAATGTCAGCATTGCAAAGAGCTCTGATGCAATTAAGCATACGCCCTCTTGTTTCTGCAGGAGCCTGAGAAATTGTGCTTGTTAATTATTCTTCCACTCAATTACTGATGAGACTGAAATTAACGGTTCAATAATAAATAATGGTTAGGCATGTTCTGTTGTAAATACTATAGTCCAAATGCAAATAGGTTACATCAAAAGCAGTTTTCCCTATAATTGAGTGAGATGGTTACAAATTACACCTTCTAGACTTAAATAGAAGCAAAAAAGTAGATGCATTCAGTCCAAGTTTGAAAGCAGTGCATGTGTTTGGATTGCAATTTAAGAAAGCGGTGGCAGAACCGCAGGCGCATGTCATATTGTTTGTCGTAAAATGCATGACGAAAAATAGGAAAATTATAGTTTTTGTTTGTGTTAAGGAGGCAGAAAATGCATTGATCATAATTTGCAAGTATAAACAATCATACACACCCAATCATGGCAGGCAACAACAAAGTGATCTGATCCATTAGTTCTATTCCAGAAAGGGTACTTTCCAGCAATCATGTCGACGTGATTTTTCATGTAGTCGATTAAATTTGAACGTTTGTGTGAATTACGAACATAAAGAGTTAACTGCAACAATCTTGAACTGAAAGGTATGTAAAACAAGTGAGCCTTCTCAGGATCTTCAGTGGTAAACTGTTTGTTTCCTTCCATTAATTTCATAAACCATCCTTCAGATGCATATATTCCATCCAGTAATGGCTCGTGAAAGATTGGCTTATCTCCATCCGCGTAGATATAAACTTTGAGCATCTTCTCCATTAGTTCGTAACTCCTGCAAGAGACACCGAAGGAAACTAACATAACTACTAACTTACTAATCAGCATAATGATAAGATTCAATTAGAATCTTGGTCAATTATGGTTTAACCTTAATGCAGTGATTTAGCTCAAGAGTAGATTCTGTACATTAAGATATGATAATTGTTTATGGTACCTACCTTCTAAACATGGAAACATTTCTGTATAAAGGTGAGTAAAGTCTTGAATCATTCATAATTATAGGTGCATTTTCAATCTCTGATTTTGCTTTCAAAATTTCCACATTAACAGCTGAAGAACTGGCCGGTTTCTACAAAACATTAAAAACAAGACAAATTAGAAATCTAATCATGAAAATCCATCTACACATTGTAATAAATGACACATAATCCAATACATACCGGTAGCTGAGAAGAAGCATGGCTATGCTGCAACATTGAGTTCATCTCAGATATCGTAACTACTTTCGATGGCTTCTTTTTGGAATTCTTTGAAATCATGGGCTTATCATTACCTTTTGTAGCATTGTAATTAGCTTGCAAAGCTTCCAAAATTCCATCCTTTGGATACTTTTTTGAATCAAAGAATGTTCCGTTGGACAATGACACCATAGGCTGTGGTGCAAGCAAGGAAGATTGATTCCCTTGTGATGTTAAATTAACATCTTTTCCATCAACACTACCTATTGGTGAACTATCATTTCTAAAGCCAACAACAGTTTCAAGTTGTTTACTCTTTTCTGAATTTGTAACTTGATCTAATGAAGAGGCTTGAGGACTAATTGGTATATTTTGTAATGGATTAGTAGAGTTTGAATTTGAAGCATTTAGTTTCACATTATTATCATCAATTGTAGAATTAACCAAAGGTGTATCCATTGCGAAACTTTTGATTCTAGCAGTAAGAGAAGAAAAAAACTTGCTATTTGGAAGTTCAGAAAACTGAAGAACTAAAATTAGAGCTACTATTATTCCTAACAATGAAACTAATCTTCTTGTTTCTGCTTGACATAGAAATCTAAAAAATCCCAGATCCATGTTACAATTGCAGAATGTACTAACATACAATACACGTACCACAAGAAAATGAATCAAGGTTTAATGGAAACTTCATGGATCACCCATCATGAAATGGTTCATTTTTGGAATTTTTAAAGCAAACCCATTTGAGATCAGGTGCGAAAGTTGATAAATTTGGTGAAGGTTTTTGATGGGTGAGTGAAGTGAAGGAGATGAATGTTGCTGTAAGAAAAGAGAAATAACGTGTTACGGGATCATGAGACGAGAATGCACCGACAGTGGAAAAACGATTTGTTTATGTGACTTTTTATGTTCTGTCTGTTTCAAAAAGAAAAAACAAAATACGTGTCACTGTTTCAGGTAAAAACATAGGAATACAAGATCGGAGAAAAATGAGGAGAGTAACATGCAATCATCAAGTGAAAAAGTCAAAACTTGTCTGTTACATCTACCAGTAAATTGATTTAATAAACTAAACTTCCCAATTTATCTCCTCTTTTGTCACTTTGTTGTACATTTTTAAGTGGTACCATTTTCGTAGATACAAAGTTAAAAAATATTTTTGGCAGTATGCAAACATAAAAACACCTCACAGAAAATCAACCTTTCATAAAAAATTCAACATAATGAAATTTAATAAAAAGTGTCCTTGTAATCACGTAGTATAATTTAGATGGTAAAAAGTTGTTGCGACATTTGACACGTTAGGAACGTGAATTCGAATTCACAATTTTTCATTTCTTTAACACTTAATGTGTATGAGTTCGGGGCTAGACTCTTTAAAGAAAAGGTTATTGTAAACTTTAATCTAAAATTCCAAACGCACACTAGTGATACTAATATTAATATGTTTAGAAATCCATGACAATATTTTATGACATTATTAAAGACCACACCCACACCATATGATTCAATTAAACTGCCAATCAGTGAAGGGAATAAGATTCATTAATTTATTTACACAAAAAACTTAGGGAATGTACAAATAAATAAAATGACATTATAAATCAATCTAGGCACTAATGTTTCTTAAATTTCAAGTGAAAATTATTATTATTATTTTTTTACAAAAAGGAATGAAGAAAATTCTGTTTACTCTACATGGAGTGTGTCTCTGAAATCACAAAAGTAATTTATCTAGTTCTTGCGGTGAAGACTCTATTGTACCAAATAGAATGGAGTATCATGTGAAATATATCATACTTGACAGGACTCTTATGCCAAAGAAAATGCTGCTGCACTTTTTTCACTCTCATCTGCATTTGAAGATACCTCTTTTTTGGGATGGAAACAAGTATACTCTTCAAATTTGGAATGTCCTTCTCCAAAACAAAAACAGCAAATGATTCCCAATTCAAAACTTCGAAAAAAGGAGGCACAAAATTGTCTGATATAATAACCGGAACACATTCGTAGATGATAGCTTCGACAACTCTAGGACTGTTGACTTCATATCCCTTTGGACAAAGACAATACTTGCTGCTTTTCATGTACTGAATGTAGTTCCTGTTTCCCTTCGACTTTGGCAGCATACCGAAGATTTTCACGTCGGGATCTTTATTTTCCCAGTGCTGCAGCAGAATTGGGCGGACATAACCGTGCATACCGCCTGCATAAAATGCAAGCGTTTTTCTCTTTGAAACTGGTCTTCCCCCGATGTCTCTGGTAGGATTCTGTGCATTGCGGACGTAAGTTTCAGGAAGTGACACGTCCTTCCCAAACATGAAACCTTCTTTGGCATCGGCATTGCACAGGGATCTTATGCACTTTGACATCCGCTGCTTTGTTTCTGAAGGTGCCTGCAGATTGCAGTCCAAAGGTATATTATGCAAAGAAAGAAGGGTACTGATAGAATTGATAGTTCACCAAACAAATCATCAATTTAGTTTCAAATTGAAAGGTGTCATATAATTTGGTCTCTGAAATTGATGAAATTTCAAAATAATCCCTGAAATTGAAAATTTGTGATCACTTTTGGGCAGCCCAATTTATTCCCTGAAATTGTCTCAACGTCTCAAAGGGACTTACATTATCGAGGATTTTCAATTTCAACAATCATTTTTTCAGATTTCGTTAATTTCAGAGACTAAATTGATCCTGTGCAATGCTTTTAGATGTGAAATAGTAAACAATTATAGCCAGTGCCTTCACAAATTGAGACAGAAAAGACTCACTGATTGAAATGAGAAAAACATACCCAATCATGGCAAGCAACAAGAAAATGATCAGCACCTCCTGTTCTATTCCAGAAAGAATGTTTCCTGGCAATCACGTCTACATAGTTATTCAGGTACTGCATTAGGTTCCTATGACTATGTGAATTTGAATCATATAATATTTCCTCGAGCCTTCGAGAACTAAAAGGTAAGTAAAACAGGTGGGCCTTCTTTGCGTCTTTAGTGACAAATGCTTTATTAGCTTCCATCAACCTCATGAACCATCCCTCGGAGGCATATATTCCCAAAAGATATGGTGAATGCATTATTGGCTTTGACCCTTCTCCGTATACATACACTTTGAGAGTCTTTTCCATCAATTCATAGCTCCTAATAATTGGCAGTTATATGATAGTAATAAGGTGAAATGAAAATTTAGCAGTACCAACAAGAACATTGCTTCATATCTTACAAAATTGAGCCCAAAAAAGAGAAAGACGTCATGAAATTCAGCACGTTTCACAAATTTTGAATGAGCTGATCAATAAATACACTGATATTCTATAGACCCTTTTGGATAAACAGCTTCATAAACACTCTTAGCATAAGTGCTTATCATATAAGTAATAAGTACCTATGCATGAAGTACTTCTATAATAAAAGATAGAAAAAAAAATCAAAAATATTTTCAAAAGTTATCATTGAGAGCTTATGAAAATAAGCTGAAAACAACTTTTGGATAGGTCATAAGCTGATTCCATATGCTCTCCCTAACAGTGCCACAAGAGCTTATGTCATATATAAGCTCAAATAAGTCAATCCAAACAGGCTTATAATGTAATACATCTTATCAGATGACAGAAAAAAGTTGAACCTGTTTATCATCTGAACCATAAATAAAAAATATCTCTAAATGTCCAAACAAAATGCAGTTCACATATCATTACAAAAATATCATTAAATTGTAAATTGTTGGAGTAGAGTTAATTTGCAGAAGATGCGTTTGAACCGTTTTCAAAACCAGAAATACCATAATAATTAAATGATACCTCTTAAACATGGAAACGTTATGAAAAAGAGGAGCATAAAGGTTTCCAACATCGGTTACAACTGGTGCATTTTCAAACTCTGATCTTGCCTGAAGTAGCTCTTGATCAACAGCTGAAGACCACCTTGGCCTCTAAACACAAGTTGGCAACATAAGAACAGAACACAAGAATGCACAATAGTCATAAAATAAATAAACGAAATTACATATACTAGTATACCATAGATCGATACGAAGTATGGCTTTGAAGCAATAACTTGTTCATATCTGATATTGATGTTCTCTCTGGAACTTTTATAAGAGAACTTTTAGTCACCTCCGGCACAGTAACGACAGAAGAATTATTGCTCGTTACATTGACATCATCTTTTAATGGCTTGAACCTCTCATCATTCATGGAATCGGTAATTTCAGAGTCCTTCAATAAAGCTTTTGTTGGAGGATTTGTAGAAATTTCAGAATGATTGGATAAATTTTCTGTTAGAGGACCCTTAGTAGTAGGCGGCGGAGTTAAATATGTTGGTGCAATTGCAGGAGAAAGGGAATGAAAATTAGCATATGAATTGTTGACCTCTCTTGACAAATTCATACCTATAACAGTTCTTGAAATAGTGTCATTTTCCTTATACACACTAGTTTCATTAACTTTCTCAAGAGGGTGTTCTGAATTTGTTTGATTCAAGTAGGTGATATTGTTAAATATTTCAGAGGCAGATGGTGAATCTGCAGGTCGAAATATACCACTACTACTACTACTAGGATTTGATGTAGGTACTAGAATTTTACCATAAGGTAGCTCAAAATATTGGAATGCTAAAATGAGTGCAAAGGTAATACCAATAATGCATAACAATTTCTTTCTTTCTAAATGAAATAAGGAGAAAGCATCTTGACCCATTTTGGTAGAATTACATTAACATGTGAAGACTGCAAATTATTAAACAAGATCCAGTGAGTGAGAATTAAGAAACAGGCAAATTGTTTATGAGAGTCAAAGAACATGATAGAAATAGAAAGTACAAGAAAAATGGTAACGTGGGTTAATTACCTCGAAGTCAAAGGAAGTTGTAGCGAAGCAAAACAGAACAAAAGTGGTGTCGTTGATGTTCGGTCGGACACCAAACTTCCTGTGATCCCGTCACGGCTTTCCTCACTCTCTTGACAACAAGGACAGTAAAAATATAATATTCTTCCTTTTTTTTTTCTTTCTCTTTAGTAAAAAAGAAGTCAACAAGATTTCAAGAAAACAATCAATTATTAACCTCGTTAAAGAGATAAAGTGAAAAGTCAATTTATTGTACTTTTAGAATTAGTAGTAGTATTAAATAAGGGTATCTATGGAAAAAAATAATTAATGTGTGTTGTAATTTGAAAAGGGAGTTATATTTA
>Ga0099826_10000845_pt1 | contig 16560 bp, 6 predicted proteins | sample Mtrugardesep15_FD_76830 | JGI IMG/M metagenome (GOLD analysis project Ga0099826, IMG submission 76830) | Root nodule microbial communities of legume samples collected from California, USA - M. trunc garden sep15 | ecosystem: Host-associated > Plants > Roots > Nodule | place: USA: California... | reverse complement strand
ATGTCACCATGTGCTTTAACATGTCCTTATATTATTTCTTTAGACATAATCAACTTAAATGTCCAAAAAATAAGTGTTGTATGATAGAGAAACGTATGTCTCTATTGCATTTAATTTTGTCAAATAGCACCTATATTGCAATTATACGTTAATGGGACTTGAACAATTCATTATTGTTTTTCTATAGAGGGAATTATTATTGTTATGCAATACATTATTTAATACAAAATATTTTTTTAGGGGATTATACAAAATATTGTTAAATAGAAGTTACGACGGTTATACCGAATCCCTTAAAAAAAATTACGACGGTTATATTACTCTATAGCGTAGGAAAATTTGAACAAACTGTTATTTTCTGCGATCTATAATCGACAAAACAGATGAAATAATAATAACAATACAAAAGAGGGATGAGTACAAAGAGGCCAAGTGGGGCTATGTAGCATTGAATCTCCACAACTAGAAAATAATTGGTAGGGACTTCTTTCAATAGAACTGGCTCTGTCATGCCAGCACATTCCATGTGATGTAGTTTTTGTTTATGGAGCCACTCCACACCACATAACAAGTTAAATTAATTATTGTGTTTGGTAGATTAGAACAAATAATTTGATTATCATGTTTAGATGTTAATTATTTTATTTAAGGATAATATTTTTTAAAACATTATTAGGCTACTAAATTTTAATAATTTGTTTAAATTTCAAAGTAATATATTAACTTATGTTTTGTCAAAATTCAAAAATATTATAGAAAAAATACTGTAAATAATTCTATAAACAGTGATAAAATTTATTTTTATATTTGTGTGTAAATAATCTAAAACATCAATTAAAAAGGAACGGAATAGTAGTTTACATAAATGCAACAACAACCCTAAATATTTTTTATAAATTAAGGGTTTTTTTTTTAAATTGATAAAATAAGGTTAGTTGTTTAAATATAACCATGTTATAATGTTGTTTTTTATGAGTGAAATTTAGGGTGTGGAGATGGTGTCTCAGCTCAAGCAAGGAAGATTTTAGAGCTCAAATAACAGTTATAAAATATTAACATTTACCTTTTTTTTAAAGATACTCGTGAAACACCATGCTATAGGATTTGAATCATCTCCTTTTATATAATTATAATGTTGTTTCTAATGAGTGAAATTTAAGTGTACCAGTGGTGTCTCAGTTTAAACAAAAAAAGTATTTAACTCAAATAACACTTATAAAGATATTAATATGAGTTAGGATCCGTTGACACCAGGTGTCAACGAATTCGTTGACACCAAATCTCAACCGTCTATCTCATTTAATCAAAAGACTCATATTAATTCACATCTCTATTTGGTGAATATCTTTTACCTCCATCACATACCATTATTTTTTTACCAATTATTTATGTTAGAACCATACGGTTTTAGGGACAATTTATTGCAAATTAATGTTCCAATTAATTTGGTGCAATTTCTTCCAATTCCACCAAAGTAAGTTGGTATAATTTCTTCCGCTACCACACAATCTCTTGGTTTATTACTCATACGGTTTCGGGGATAATTCATTCCAAATTAATGAAAACAATTGAAATGGAGAGGACGGTATTGAATCCAAGATTTACAATTGAGTTCTTGAAATTTTATTCCAATTTCATAATTATCTCTAAGTAATAGAGTTTTCAAATTCATACCCTAAAATATATTGAGATGGAGAAGAAGACATAATTTTTATTTTGAACATTGATCGATGGTAGAGAGGGGAAATCTGAACAACAACAATAAGAAAGAGGAGACAGATAACAAAGAACACTATGGTAAACAAAGATCCAGGAAAGTAATGATCATGAAAGATTTTAAGTAAATAAATATGAGTCTTTTGATTAAATGCGATAGACGGTTGAGATTTGGTGTCAACGAATTCGTTGACACCTGCTGTCAACGGATCCTAACTCTATTAATATTTACCTTTTTTCTAAATGCATTTGTAAAACATCGTACTACAAAATTTAGATCATCTCCTTTTCTTCATTCTCGCATTCTCCATCCTTACCGTGCTATATAGTTTTAAATATATGTTTTTCATATATTATTTTCCAATCTCTTATTCTTAGTGGCTATGTGACAGCTAAAGGTATTGGAGGCATCATGCAGAGATGAAAGATGTAATATATTAGTATGTAATTGAGGAAGACCTTTATTCCTTCCTTTACGGTGCATTCTTTTAGCAGATTGTATACGGTGACTTGCATTTTTTAATTGTCACAAGTCACAACGACAAAGTTCTTAGCTGTCCAAATATTATGAGTGTTTAAGAAGAATAAAAATATATTGAAATGTTTTAAGGGGGTTTGATTGATGTGGGAAAAATCATGTGACAAAGAAAGAAAGTAAACTAAAATAATTTCTTACATTACAAGTAAGAAATCAAATTTAATACATGAAATTTAGATATTTTTAAATGTACGTCGGATGAAAAAAAATCAATGGTTTCTTATCTTGTCATCCTCTCTTCTTAAATTTATTTAAAAAACTTTTATTTTTTTGGATCTCATAATTTGAAAATAGAACGTCTGAGAAGGTTGGAGTGTGAAAAAATATTATTGAAAAACTTTTGACACATACTCTCAACTACATTTTATTATGTAAATATTATTTGCAATCAATTTTAAAAACTAATTGATCTATTAAATTAGGTGAAATGTAATTTTTTTACCACAAGACTGATTTAAACCGCACCACAAAATGCCTCAAGGATAAGATGCATGAGTAAAAAAAAGTGTAATTTCAATGCATAAAAATGAATCTATTTTTTTATCATTGGTTTAGTCTTGAAAATGTTAATTTAACTTCATAATACCATAAAAACATCTAGTACTTTTTGTTGTAATCATTGTTAGAATGAGTTAGCATCATCATTGTTTATTGTTTATGCAATAGATGAATGGGAATCCAATCAAAGTCGTTTTACACCCTAAGTTTGGTTTTGGCAACGAATTGGAGTTGTATGGTATTTTTATATGTTTGTGCCTTCATTTTGTTTCCTTTGATGTCATTTTCCCTCGGTGCTTTTGTTTGTTGTGGTTTGTATTGTTAAGCTCCCACCCTTCATAAAAAATTGAATGGTAATCATTGTTTTGATTTATCTATTTATATTATTGCTAATAGATAAATCATCATTGTGGTAAATTATCAATGGGTTTGATGCTTCTTTATTCAATTTTTTAATCATTGTTTTAATTTACAATACTACTTTCAAAAAAAAAAAGAACCATCCTAAAATCTTGACAAATTTTACTATACTTTTATATTATTGCCTCACTATACTATACAACTATCAAGTCTCTTGTTGAGGCTGATTTTCAAGATTTAAAGAAAAATTAAAATGAGTTTAATTTTTGGAAAAAGAAAAAAAAAGAAAAATCAAGAGAGGCGCACATTCATTCAATCTTATAAAGAATCATCAAACCGATTGATAATTTACAATAAAATTTATTTATAACTTATCAATCATGAAATTCTAGACTTGAACTCTTGTCACAAAGTATAACAGGAAGATTCAACCATGTGTGTCAATTGCAATTGGTGATGAATTTCATTTTAATATCAAACAGATTTATCCTAATAGTTTTATTAGAACAAAATTACAATGTAAATTAAATATCTTAATATATGTTTTAGGTAAAGAGAAATGTCAAATTGTTGCTCTACATTGGCATGATAAACTCCAACTATTTTGTAGTTAGCTCATCTAACTATGATGATTGTATGACGTTTAAATTGTATTTCAATTTAAGGAAAAAATACATAAAGCCTGATTATTTCAACCAATGAATGATGCATCATAGAATAATGGCGACTTCATCCTATAATTACAACTTAGTTGATAGCTACACGGACAATAATATACACGGGATGGGGTTCCAACCCTAGATTTCCGACTTCTCCACACTTATGTGTGAAACCAGCCACTAGACTACTTAAAAAATAATGACGACTTTTGTTTGATAGGAGCTCATTTTAACTTTCATTTATCTTCATCTTAATTTTTCTTAATTGAATCAACCAGATTACTACAGGTGCATACGCAGTACTTAGATTAGACTTCAACTTAACCATTTGTAAGGAAAAAAATATATATTTCAACTTAACAGAAGTCTTGTAAAAGTCATCTGTTTAAACTAAAGCACAAACTACATAAAGAGTAGAACATAAGTTAGAATTATTTTAATATTTTAAATTTCATATTGTTGTCATGTCAAAAAATTAGGCTTGAACATGTTTTTAATCCTTACATACTTCCAGGAACTAAAAAATATTTAAGCCTAAAATATAAAATAAAAATGATTATTAAATATTTGGTTACTTGAGCAGTAATAATCAAATTGGAAAAGCTATTTGAGATGGGAGGATTGAAGACATCTAACTTTTCCTGATGAAATGAAAGCACTCAAAGAAGCTCCATGGGAATTTCCTGAGTTCAAAACTCAAAAACTATAACTTAATCTAATAGTAAAAAATTACTTACAACTGCTGCACAAGCACCAAAATTTTGCTAAGCATTCAAAGCTATAAAAAAACAATATAGTTTAATATAAAGAGCCCTTAGTCTTTACTATTAACTCTATCAGAGAACAAAGACACAATTTCTCAAATTTACAGTGAAGAGGGGCATCCTTTGCAGGGTCCATAGGAACTAGCACACCATCTCTGAAAACAAATTTCAGATCAAGCTTCACTGCTTCATTCGTTACCGCGTCTTTGCTTACACTTGTATCTTGACCTGCCGAGTTAGAAATGCATTCTGCCGGCACAACATCCTTGCATCGGTTTTCAGTGTTACATGTTATCGAATTGAAACATTTAACAGATGTTTTGTTACTAGATAAATCGGTGAAATCTTCTGCCATGTAACATTTTCTAACTGCTGAAATAAGATCCACGGATAATAAAGAAACAGCATCATGGACATCTTCTATTGTCTGATGGCTTCTATTAGATCCCCAATCGCGAACAAGTATTTTGTGCGTCAAATTATAGAGACTGTGGAGGCAATGAGGGCAACATTGATACAAGCAAACAAACCCGGATTCAGCTGGACCCCTGTCCTTACTTGAAGAGGCATTTATATCTTCAGTATTCTCATGTTTATCAGATTCAACATCACTTGACTTAGAGTTACCAATCTCAACACTTTCTTGTTCACAGGTTGTGTGAAATCCATTTTCAGAAACGATCGCAGGGCGAGTGCATGTGGATTTATTCAAGTCTTTCGACCTTCCAAGTTCTCCATCTGCAGCTTCGTAATTTTCAGCAGTTACTGATTCAGATAATACTCCATTCTCCTGATTCAAGGATGGCTGTGGAGGTTGGTTTGCAAGACAAGAGTCGTTCATATGTGTACCCGGACAAGGATGGTTAGGCTGAGATCCTTCAGAACATTCTTTTTGGCCATCACGATCAGTATTACCTAAATTATCATTTATGTCATTCAAGGAAAGACACTCGGTTGTTGCGGTAGGAACTCCCTTAGGACTTCTCTCCAGTGTCTCCAAATCATCACCATCAGCAGGAACAATCAAAGGGAAATCCTCACCTTTGGGTTGGTGACGGTCTTCACATGGGAGATGACTGTTTAAAGACCCGCCAGCTGTTGGTATAACCTTTGCTGCAAGCTCTGGAGAATCCTGATCAAGACTGAAATGGAAGGAATAACTGTTAAGAGACCTAACCCGTACAAAAAGCAAAAAAACTAACATGTACATAAAGTCCTGTTTGAATAAACAACTTATGAATAAGCTATTTTTATAACAAAAGATAAAATATAAGTCATAATCATTTTATTTGAGCTATAAACTGTTTTCATAAGCTATCCTAAAGAGCTTATGGAAATAAATTGAAAACAACTTATGGACATGTCATAAGTTGTTTCTATAAACTCTTCCAAACAGTCTAAACGTTAGTAGATAAGCTCAAATAAGTCAATCTAAACAGATCCTAAAGGTAAAACAGAAATACCTAAGCAATGCATAAGCCCAGTTGTTGACCATATCTTCCAAATAAGCCACTTGTGATAAAATACGGAGATATTGATATCTATTTCTCCCGGCTTGAATTTTCATATTAATCATCTCAGTTAAGATCTCGAGAACTTTCCTTACCTCAAAGGAAACTTCCCTAACTGATTTATAAACACCCTTGTATGCTGATAAACCAACAGCAACCAAGCCTCTAACTAAACCAGCACTTTCTTTGCTTTTAGTGCCACCAGAGCTACTGGTGCTTTTAGTGACACCAGAGCTACCGGCAATTACCACCTTGTCTTGTGAATTGTTAGGACGAATTATACAGGAATTGAAAGGCCATCCCCTCCAAGGTCCACTCACATCAGCACAAGGACCTTCTTTGAGCTTTGAAGTAACCCAACAAAGTTCGGCAAAATGAGGGTATAGAAGAATTTGATAGCCAAATGTGGATATTGCCATTAAAAGATTTGACTTTCCCTTCACTGACCTACTGTTAGGTTGTGGAACTTTTGTCAAGGACTCGGGAAATTGAACTTCACCCTTCTTTTCGTTGGCTGGTTCGTTTTCTTTTCTCCGAGTTACTTTATCTTTACAAACTTCAATTGATTCGTAGGCTTTGTCCCTCTTCTGGGCACCCATGTGAGCATGAGATCTCTGATGAATCAACTGAACCCGCTGCTCAACTACAGTTCTTAGAAGCTCAACTGAAGATAGAGTGATCGCCAAGTCATGATCAAAATTCCCATCTATCTGCAGAGAGAATTGAGGAACTGTTTGAACTAAAGGAGTAGACTGGGTGTCCTTAGTTTGATAACTCTTGAAGAATCCTGTTATCTTGTGAGGAAGTTCAGTATAGGGAACTTCTGCAGTAGCCTGTTTAAAATGAAAAATAAAACATCAGGATCTTGTTAGAATTAATATTAGTGTTAGGAATTGTAGCAATTATTTTCAGATTCATGTACATTGTTAGCCATATATCTAAGGAAAGCCATACATACACTTAGGAAGTAGCAGTGTTATTAATCTCCACTTAAATGTAAATTTTATATGTTTATTTACTGCCAGCCAAAAGCTTATAAACAGAAGATCTGAGCACAAATAACTCAAGCATTCAGAAATGAGTGATTTGATACCCAATACAAAAATATCATAAATGTTTAGTTGATATTAATAATTCGCCTACTAGGAAAAACAAAAGGATAATCGAGTTATCAATTTTACTGTATAGTCAATAGCGCACTGTAACACTGCAGCTGAACAGTATGGCCCTGCGCCACTACAGTACATGCAAGTGGAACAGGTTTGTGTAGCAGACGCTACAGCTAAAATAGCGGAGGTTGAAATCGATATAGCATTGCACCTCATAATGAAATAAAAATTCCAAATAAAATATGGTTAATATGAAACTTTAGGGCATTTTGATAGGGGTATTTACAAACAAACAAAAAAATAACAGCGTTTGGGCTTCTTTCTCAATTTTTCTTATGCGTGCTGTCATATTTTACTCTCTCGCTGATCATTAATAGCTTGTTGAATTTTTATGTATATAGAATAAATTATATCTGTCAAAAGAATAATAAATTATATACTGTATAAAATTTTCAAAATTAATATCATCTCGTTATCCGCTGTCTCGGTCTTGCAATAGCGTTTTTAGGTTGGTTAGCTGCTGCGCTCGGCTATCCGAGATTAATAACACTGCCATAAATATTAAAAGCAGCATCACACAATGTGAATAATTTGTACTCTACATTAGAATTAATAAATAGCTGAGTCTGAAAATATTAAACATTTAAACTAAAAATGAAGGAGAAAAAGAAATCCAGGAACCAATTATATGAATGTGTTTACGTATTATAGACAAGATAAAGCGTTCGTACCAGAATCATCAAAGATGTGGATAAACCAATGGTCTCCACCTGCTCAATAAACGACATCCAGGCATAAGAAGCCTTTTTGTTGGCTTGGCATTTCGTCATATCGGTCGAGTTTTTCCCAGTATTGATCCCATTTTCCTTCTCAACAATTTGGCTTGGTGTGAAAGAAGATTTGTCCGTCTCAGATGATGGATGATTAATTGAGCAGGAATCAGTCTTTTCAGCAATCTTCAAATCTTCCTCCACAGCCCACAAATCAATTCTTGGCATAAATATTACACAAGATTTCGTGCTAGCACATTTCACTGCCACATAGAAACTAATGATTATCAGATCTAGAAGTTGCTACATACAATTATGAAGCATTTGAGATCAATATTTTTGCATATAGCAAAAAAGTTGATTTTACTCTCACATTTGGCTTCTTTTAAGGTCTAGACACAAGTGAAGAAAAAATGCATTTTTTTTGCAAGCCAAAGCCAAAAGTTGATAACCAACACTATATAGGTAAAAACTAGGAAAAAGAAACATACTTAATATTTGTGTGATCCCTTGCACTACATCTCCATGCCCTTCTTGTGAAATAGTTGCCATATCAATCTTTTGTACTTCAATATTTCCAATAAAGCAGTAAAGAAGACATGAAGCAAGATGTCTCTGGCCAGATCGAGGATTTCCGTAAATCAATATTCGAAAACCTGATTTGTTAATCATTCCAAACGACATGTCTGGTAATTTGCCGTTAAACAGGCTACCATGGTTCTTTACTGAAGAATTCTCATCAGCATGATCTACAATATCACAGAAACCAGAAAAACCATGGTCTGCGGATAAAATGCCAGAACCACTAAGACACTTACTTACCTCATAAGCAACGTTTGTTTCTTGAAGGAAATCATCAAGGTGCAACCACCAATGATCAATAGGCATTTTCTTTTTGCCTAGAGCAGAAACCATTACATTCTTAATCGATGTCACAGCTCTAGATATTGGAAGTGGCGACCACAGACGTTCGTCAAGATAAAGAGATACAAGAATAGTGCACAACGGCCGCAATAAACAAGGAACAAGTTGGACAGGAAGAGGGGAGCATGATACATCATTTGCAGCATTTCCTGCTTCTCTTTGGGAGCACGGTGATGGGGAAGACAAAAAAGTGTCTACCCAATCGCTCTCCTCCACAGTAAAGGATGGAAGAGGAATATTCTTACAATCAGAAGAATCTCTTCTTTCAGCTACAGATAGCACCTCTTGCAAAGGGAAATTCCTCTTCAGCGCATTCATGGCCGCTTGGGTACAAAGAGCCTGGAGATCGGCACCAGCAAAGCCAGCAGTTTTTTTTGCAATCCACCCAAGCAAGGATCCACTAATTGGTTTTGGCCACTTCTGTGTGTGAAGTGAGAGAATGGAAGCTCTGTCTTCAGTTGATGGCAATGGAAAGTAAATTTCGCGATCAAATCTTCCAGGTCGCCTAAGCGCCGGGTCAACAGCATCAGGACGGTTTGTTGCACCTATGACCACCACTGAACCCCTAGATTTCAAACCATCCATAAGAGCAAGCAATGTTGACACAACAGAACTATGAGTCTGATCTTGCTGTCGAGTACGGGAGGGTGCCAGTCCATCGATCTCATCAAAGAATATTATGGAAGGTTGACATTTCTCAGCAACCTGAAATAATAGTCTCAGTTGACGCTCAGCATCACCAACATATTTCCCCAAGCAATCTGCACCTTTACGGGCAAAATATGCAATTCGTCTATCTCCACGAGCACATGCACCTATCAATGACCGGACCACTAAGGTTTTCCCTGTTCCAGGATAGCCGTGCAAAAGAATGCCTCTTGGAGGTGTAAGCCCTAAATTGTCGAAGAAATTAGGATATAACAGCGGAATAATAACAACTTCTTTCATACAACGGATGACATCTTTAAGCCCGGCAACAGATTCCCATCCCTGAAATGAATTTTCACTGGCGGAAGAGTCTGAACCACCAATATACACTGGAGCTATTCTCAATATATCACGATGAAGCCTCTTGTTCTCACGTTTCAAAAATTCTTCATCCTCGCCACAATTTTCCAACCATTTCTCTTCTGCATCAATATCCTTTCTCGAAGCATCATTTGAACGCTTCTTTGTCTCCCACATCATTTTCCTAGCCCTCAACTTCTTTAACCGTGCTAAATATTTATCACCGCAAGGTTGGAAAAGGTGTCGGTGATCTGTGCAAGCTATAAGAAATTTGCGGTGATCAAAGATGCAACCATTTGCTCTGGCACAAGCCTGCAAAACACATATCGGGTGCTATATCTAGTTAAAATTGGTAAAAAAAGAATGATTTCCTTGCTTGTAAAAGCAAAGTAAAGGAAGTTCAGAATATTTGAAAATTTCATTTCGAAAGAAAGAGTATGAAGCCAACCAAGTGATAAGTTTTAGGACAACGATCAACACGACAACCAATGGTTGCCCCTCTCCTCCCACAACGTGTGCACTTCAATGCTCTTCCTCGACAAAGTGCTGCCCTCACATTTTTTAAGCATCCCAAGCCAGCAAAATAAACCTGCAAGAGTTTGTCAAAATGAATATCTACTTTGACATAAAAGTTGACAAAGCTTCCAATAGGCAGATTATTAGCACATGCCAGTTCTAAGCAACAAAATGATAGAAACTGGTACCAAATATAGAAATTTAATATTACTACTACTAGTAATAATCTGATCTTAATTGCCACAATATCTGGAAAGCTGTCTTAGAACAGATGATGAGTTCATTTACAACACAACAAATTAGGAAATAACTCATACACTATTACAAGATAATTCCTATCCAATAGTCTTGGTCTCTCCAAATTGATTGGCTGCTAATTTTTCCTTTGGTTTTCCTATTAACCAAAATCTGCCCAATAACATAACTGTCTTCCTAAAACATAACAACTGTTGGTTGTCGCCAATAACATAATAGCTACAGCCTAATAATATAAAAACGATACTAATAAGAGGTCTAACCAAAAACTATTAAGCCAGCATAGTTATAAAGAATGAGAAGAACATTTTGCTTCTTAAGTTGACAATGTGCGTTGATCTATATGGACAATATTAATTATGTAACATCCATACATCCTATTAAAATTTTAAGAGTATATGTTCATTTGAAAACCGGTACAGGTGAAAGTATTGAAATGATGCCAAAGAACTGAATAAAAGAAGTCTTTAAAAAGTTCTAAGATATGCCACAGCTTCAAAATTTAAAAGCATCTCTGGGTTCACCTAATGTCTAGTGTTTTATCTACATCCTAAGACAAGTACTGTAAAAGTAAAAAGCTAACTTATTTTTATGCCATAACTAGGAAGATTGAGATGTGTGTGATCAGCACAAATTCTACCTCTTTAACAAACAACAATTACCAAAGCAATACTCTTACTACCAAACAGGCATGGAGCATTAGTGTATTCAGTGTGTGTTTGATTTCATGCTAGAGAGACTCAAAGTGATTCCATACACATATAATTGATTTTGACATGTTTGGTTGATGTCGATTGAAATTGACTTTGCTTCTAAAATTGGTTATAACTTGAAGCTAGGATTTTTAAGCTTTTGATTCCAAACGTGATTTTCACAATCAAATATATTGTTGAACTCATTTTCACATGAATGTAACCACTTCACATTCAACTCACTTTTATCTAAAATCAATTTTTAACATTCTAAAACCTAAAACACACTTAGTAGTAGATCTTAACATGCCACTATGATCAGCAAGTCTGCATATTATAAAAACAAGAAGCAATTTAGCATGATCATTTAATAATGTCTTAGACTAACTTTCAAGCTCACATATGCAGAATTTAATATTGCAAATCAAGATGCAGAAAAATATGCAGAATTTACTGATGCAACCAAGATTCAAGAAACTTTTAGATTGAAATCACACCTCTGGACTCCACACAGCACAATTTTGATGCACCCATATTCCAGCAATACCATAACGATCATTAACAGGGCCCAAGAGGCGCCCAAGCCAACCAGGTTCATCATCAAAACCATCCCAAGTTTCATAAGTGGGCTCCTCTGAAGCTGATGACCCGCTATAAGCTTCGTTCTCACTTTCACCGTTATCCTGAACTAACCTTTTTGGAGGCTTACCATCGCTCCCTCTTCCACACAAACCACACCGTCTTCCCTCTTTGATGCATCGGTACCCAGACTTGTCATTTGATGCTTGTTTCAACTCATCCCTCTTCCCAACATTCTCATCTTTTGAGACATTTTCATCAATGCCAACCTCCTTATCAACAGCTCCTTCATCATCTGCTTGTTCCGTCGAAACTCCAGCAATTTCATCCACATTACTTGCATATATTCCTTCCTTCTCACTCTCTATCTTATCACCCTGTTCATCTAAAGATTCTACGCGTTCCATCGGTTCGACATCACCACTACACTCCTCAGCTTGCAAATTGTCAGTTTCAATTCTCTCCTCATTCCCTGTAGCAGCATTTTCATCCCTCCAATCTATTGGATTCTCATGAGCCAATTCAGTCTCTAGAACCGAAGCACCCCCCTCGCCCGTGTCCAATACAACTACAAGCTCCACTTCTTGACTCTTACTCTCATCCAACCTCCCTGGACACTCATTTTCCTCAGGCCTTTGATCACCCTTCGTCGATTTAACTCTCCTCGTTCTCTTCTTCGACTTAAACTTCTTTCGGGTAAAATATTTAAACCCCTCTTTGTTATCAACCTCCACAACCTCTAATTCCTCTTTCCCATCACCCTCCACAACCTCCAATTCCTCCTTCCTATCATCCTCCACAACTTCCAATTCATCTTTCTTATCAACCTCCAACACCTCATCAAACAACTTCCTTTTCCTACCACTCAACTCCCTCTCCTCCTTCACCTCAAATTCCTCGTTCTTACGCCTCGATCTCGACCTCAAACTCCAATTCCCACCACCAGAACCCCCACTTTCTCGCCCTAAACCTTTATCACCCTCCACACTCTTCGGCACTACATCCTTTCCTAACTTCAACCGTTTCTTCTTCGGTGTGGGAGAGACATCAAGCAAAACCGGGGCACGCCTAGCCCGCGAACTTCTCCTCACCCCTGAATCAGGGTTCAAATCATCACCCACATTACACTCACCGTGATTTCTAGTATACTCTTCCTCACAAATTGCATCCAATTTCTTATGTTTCTTCCGAACCCGCGACGAGGAAGGTGGTGATCTCATTACAACAAACCAAAATATATATATATATAAATGTATAAAAATTTCACCAAACAGCAATATAAATAAAAGTGAAAAATGATAAAAATTAAAACTTTTTTTCGCTATGTAGGAAACTAACAAATGGGTATTCAATGATTGTGTTACTCGTTCAATTGGGTATTCAAATTCACTGTAATTGAGAGGAAAAATGGTGTGGTGGGTTCAATTGGTGGTAAAGGGTGGAAAAAACGAAACCCTGGAAATTGATTGGGACAAGAATCATTGTCGGAGTTAAGGTTAGATTGAAGGGAAGTTATGTGTGTGTGTGAAGATTGGGTTTCTGGGTTTTGTGGTTCTATGATGTTTTTCTTAACTGAAGTTTATGGTTTTTTTTTCTCTTTGTTGTTGTGGTTACATAGATACAAAAACCGAAGAGGGTTTTTGGTATTTATATACCTTTGAACAAGCGCATGCAGGTAGCGTGATTTCACGCGATGGATGGTTTTGACAGTTTTTTATTTTTATTTTTAACCCAAGTTCTAACCAAAATTATTTTGATAATTCAGATTTCAGACAAATAAAAAAATAATTTCACCTAAAAAACCGAACCTAAGATTTAAAGAGTTTTTTTTTTTCTTTGACATGTTCACTCCTTTGAAATTAGGAGGGATGTCATGTGATGATACTCTCGTTTTAATAAAAAATATTAAGACATTTGATGTGTTGTGATGCACGTTGAAATTCATAAAAAATATTATAGTAAACATGATTATCGTCACATTTAATCTTTACTTTTAAAATAACACATGTGTATTCATTCGCAATGGAGTTTGAGGATTTGACTCAAGTTTTAATTTTTCCTCTTGTGTGGTGGTTTGGTTTTGACTTTGGTGTTGTCTTTGGTTTGAGTGGTTAGTTTTTAAGTAGAATTTGACAGGTTTACCCTTATAAATGCTTTTTGTGGCACGACAACAACACCCAATAGAATTGTATCTCATAATTAAGCATGTCTAGCATGCAAATATTAACCAATGACAATGAAGTGTAATTTAGTAATCATTACTTAAAAGTGAATGTTTTAAAAATAATAATAGGGGCAATTTAGTAAAAATATCATTCTCTTTCTTTCATTTTTACACTTTTCTTAATATGTGTGAAATGGTCAAGTAAGTCAAGTATTGCGGGACGGAGGCAGTATTGTTTTTGGTGGTAGCCCTTAGTTGGGTGGTGTCTTTATTGATGTTTTTGATGTACGAATTTTCTTTTGGATGTTCGGTCCATATACAACGTCATTTGCTATGTTGTTTCAGTCTTGCCGGTCTCTTATCGTTTTGTATCATTCGAAATTTTGTTTTTTCTTTCACAGTCATGTTTAGAATATTACAATAGTCTCTTTAAAAAAACTATATTTTTTTTAACAAAATATGAAATTTTGTTTTTCGACACTTAAAAATTCATATCTAATTTATGTTTTGTTAAAAGAGTTCTATTTTTTTTGGGGGAGATATTCTTCTAATATTCTAAACATACATGTCAAAATTCATTCAAGAATCTAAAGGATACACATAGTTTGAATGAAAAACTTTGGGAATTTAAAGTCGAAAAAAAATCTTTAAGGGAACTAAAATAAATTGTTGATTTTTTATTTTTTTTTAGAAAACTGTTGAAATATTTATACAAACCAAAAATATATTTAACACTTCAATAAACAAGTTAGGTTATTCTCTCTTTCCCAAACTCTAGCCATCACCACTTTTTTCTTCTTTTCAATCGAAGAGAGGTGATTTACTGTCAATTTGACCCAAAATTACCCATCAAAATTGTTTTTCCTTCTTTTCTAATTGAATAAGTGATTTCCTATTATCTCTACTCTTCTTTCTTTTGTTTTTGTGATTTCATCGTCTCTGAACGTCTATGTTTGTTTTGATTTCTCGTTTTTGTGTGGCGTGTTTTTTATTTCTCGTCTTAGTACGGTGTTTATTTGATTCAAGTTGAAAAATTAGTTTAAGCAGATGCATATCTGATCAATGGCTTTTGCGTTGTCAACGTTACAGATCTAGAGACATAAGTACAGTAGTATTTGTAGGCATAGATACTTTGTCATTTTATGTTATTAACATGGATGTTTTGAGTTTGTTCGCAGATTTATCCTTTTAATTTTTAGCAACTTTTGATTTGTATTGTATCGATGTACTCTATCAATTTGAATGAAAAAATATCATTTATTTTTGTCAAAAAAAAATTAGGTCGAAAGCCCAAGTAATATATGTGTTAGAACAATTCAACTTAATTCATTTATAACAATTCATACAAGTAAGAGAGAACCACCTATTTTATTGGAAATTTGTAATAGGGGGCGGAGGGACTAGGGTGACCATGGTTCCCCCCCAATTTTCTTATAATTTTTTTTATACTACTAGTATACTTGCAATTTATGCTGTTATTTCATTAGAAATGTCAATATAGTCCCTCTATCATTACCATTTTTATTTGAAGTCTTATATTATATGCATAAATGAATCTAATTTTTTTATATACTTCCAATATAACTTCAAATGTAGCTTAAATTTCTCATATATGTAGTACATTTGATTTTTTTTTTTTTAACTAAAGTATACTTTTTAAACTTGACCCTTATTGTTTAATTTCTGGCTTCGTCCCTGATAAAATATGCATATAATCTATCAATTATAGAATTTCAAACTATAATCCTAGTCGTAACGAGTATAAACTAAAGTTCTAAGTATGTGTGTTAACCACAATTGTTGCAACTTAATTTGTTTACATCCTTGATTTTAAGTTCAACTTGATTCTTAATTTAAAAGTCAGATGATACTATGTTTGACGTAAATATTTTAAATAGATTTATAAGTGTTAGTATATCAAACTCTTGTAAAAATAAAAAGTTAGTATATCAAACATTGAGTAAAAAATGCATATCAAACAAAATTTGCACGTTATTAAAACTTATGATCCTAATAGGATTTTTTCTTCTAAAAAAGATAAAATAATAGGATCTTAAAATGAATATGTTTGTCGAAAAAAATGAAGAAAAAAGTACCAAATTATAGAAATCGTTGATTTATTTATACTGTAATTTGGTATAGGGAGAAGTACTGTAGGATACACGCGCTGGAAGAAGAATTGGGATAGGAATTTTAATGGTATTTTTTGCCAAAATTTGATCGTAATTTCTATTCCATCAAACACATTGTTGCCGCCAAAAATGTGAGAGTTTTCCTTTCCCAAAATATATAAGGCAGCAATTGGGAATGGTAATTGAATAACGATTCATTCAAAATTCAAATATGTATAGGGATACCTTCTTTTTTTGAGAGAATGTATAGGGATACCTTTTGTGAGGCTATTATAAGCGGATCTAATTTGTGTGACATTGTAATTGGAGTGTCACATGAAAGTGTCCAACTACACTATGATATGTGGGTTTTTTTTTTTTTTTTT
>Ga0099826_10000844_pt1 | contig 16585 bp, 5 predicted proteins | sample Mtrugardesep15_FD_76830 | JGI IMG/M metagenome (GOLD analysis project Ga0099826, IMG submission 76830) | Root nodule microbial communities of legume samples collected from California, USA - M. trunc garden sep15 | ecosystem: Host-associated > Plants > Roots > Nodule | place: USA: California... | reverse complement strand
TTTTTATACAAGTTTAGAACACTATGAAAGGTTCATTTACTAAAATCTATAATTTTTTAACATGAAATAAATTAAATATGAATTTTTTAAAACGACAAAAGTTTAAGATATAAGTAACAAAAACATGGACGTAGAAATCAAATTTTTGCGATGTTTTTTTCTGAGGAACTTTTAATAACGTTCTTAACACACCTGTAAAAAATTGTTGAAAAACTTAAGAGTTTAAGCATAAATTAAACAAATTTGGATTGAGTAAGGACTAATATTAAGTGCAAAAAATTTTTGTAGGGATTAAAAAAACTATTAAAATTAAGTAAGGACTAAACTTAAAAAGTCTCAATTTTATAAGGACAAAAAACATACTTAACTCAAGATTAAATACGTTGATTATTGAATGAATTTAAAAGATGAAGATTTGTTTATAATTGAGACGAGAGAGTCTTGTTATGACTAGAACATGTTGGCCTCATATGAACCTCCAAGCAATTAAATATGAAGTTTGTGATGTTCTTCAAGCGCTTCGATGGATAATGGTTTTATGCTTATCTAGTGATGCATCTTTGAATTTGATTGTAAACAAGTTGACGATGTTTGCATTGCAATGTCGAATAATTATTAACTTCCTATGTCCCGTTTTATGTTAATTTTATTTTAATATATACAAGTAAATGTTCGAACCATTTTTTTTAAAATAAAATATGTTAGTAATTAGTTGTTATATTCATTAATTTGAATTTAAACTCACAACATCCAACTTCTTATCTCTTAACTCAAACACGCGATCTACCGTAGCTTCTAATAGGTGAGCCATATATGTGTGATGATTGTCCAAATGGGAACTGTCCATTAGTGCCTAGTGGAAATTGCCTAATCTATACCGATCTAATCCACTGCAAATGGATGCTTCAAGAATAGAAATGAAATTTTGGATGTAAGCGTATATTTATCTTCCCATACAAAAATTACATAATCCACAATAAGAAGAGACGAATTGGAGTAATAGCTAATTTCAGCTGGCAAAATCACATTGGTTACACTGTCATAAAAAGTTAGAGCAGAAATAATTGGTAAAATGCCAAAACCAAAAGTGAGTGGGAAAGAAATTAAAAGGAATTAAATTAGGGGACCATAGAACAAAAGTCAGTGACCCCTAACCCATGTATGACGCTGCTAAAAAACACCCTTAACAAACCAGTCTCATTCAAATTTCCCATAACATTTCATTTTTTCCATTCAAGATGGGTGCAAAAAATCCCATGCTCATCTCATCCATATACTATGTAGGTCACCACTAGAAATCCATATGATTAGAAACTCAACCAATGAGAAGCAAGAGATTAGGATCAACTTTACAAACTCAACCAATTAAAATTCAGATAAGGTCTTACCCTAATGGATGGACCCCACTTAACGTGCATAGGTCCCAAAAAGTACAAATCCAAACGATCTCTCGCTTTTAAATATACACTGCAAAAGCGTTCTTGTGGGTCACTCTACCACACTCCTTTTCCCTTTTCCTCTACCTAAAATAATTGTATTCCCTTCACTTTTTTTGTCAGCTGTTAACAAAATAATATAAGAACCTAATTCATATTTCAAAGTTCAAACCAAAAAACACGTATAAACTTTTTTCTAGCTTCAAAGTTTTGTGGGTGTGTGTGAAAATTATTGTGATGACTTGTTCTAGTAAAAACGTAGCAAACGCGGTTGGAGGCAAAACTGCTAGGGCTTGTGATAGTTGCATAACAAAGAGAGCACGTTGGTATTGTGCTGCTGATGATGCTTTTCTTTGTCAAGCTTGTGACTCTTCTGTTCATTCAGCTAATTCTTTAGCTCGAAGACATGAAAGAGTTCGTTTGAAAACAGCGTCGTACAAGTCCATTAATGGTGATGAATTCTTCAATTGTGGTCCTTTCTCCGGCTTCACCAAGAAAGCTAGAACACCAAGACCGGGGAAACACAAATCAAAATCATCCTCGAGCAACGAACCGACAGGGAATAATAATAATAATAATCCGTTTCATCTTGTGCCGGAATTAGGTTTCGATGAAGTTAATTCAAATTCACACGACGAAAATGAGGCGCAACTTCTTTACAGGGTACCAATTTTCGATCCTTCTGTTGTTGAATTATGTACCAGTCCTCCTTCAGTTGGTTCAAAAGAAGGAGGACTGGGAGTGGTAGTTGTTGCTTCTGCTTTCGCTCCCGATGTTAAAAACAATAAGAGCGAAAGAAGAGTTCAACTATGTGGTGATAATAGTTATGAGATGGAAAGCTTTCACGGGCTTCTTCCATCTGATATTGAATTAGCCGAATTTGCAGCCGATGTTGAGAGCTTGTTGGGTAGGGGATTAGAAAATGAGTGTATAGGGATGGAAGAGTTGGGATTGCTTGATACAAAGCATGAGGAGAGTGAGAAGTGGAAGTGTAGTGGAAAGGTGAAGGAAGAAGGTGAAGAGAGCTATGAAATTGTTGAGGGAGAAAATATGATGGAGATTGGTAGAGAATCTTCATTTGAGTTGAATTTTGATTATGATGATTCTCATGAAACATGTGAAGAGGTGAAGGAGAAGTGTGAAGAACAAAATGAAAATAATGATTATAATAAGGGGAAAAGAAAAATATCTTTGCAGCTAGATTATGATGCAGTAATCATTGCATGGGATAGCCAAAAGTGTCCCTGGACTAATGGTGACAAGCCAAATTTGGATGCTGATGAAAACTGGCCTGATTGCATGGTATAATTTATATCTTAATTTTTCTTCATGGCTTATTTACTATTTATAATCCCTTTAGTTAATGATTGGTATCACAATCAATTTATCAACATCGGGTTCACCTGATTTTTGACACACTCATGGTGATACCAAATATACATTTAGTTATTTCAATTTTCTTATATATGTAAATTACTAAAAAGTCTAACTTTTTAATTTAATTATTTACCAGGGAACTTTTGGAACGGAGGTTCATTATGCTTATGGTGAGTTTGGAGGATATGGATGTCATCCAGTAATGGTAGATGGAGGCAGAGAGGCAAGAGTTTCAAGGTACAGAGAAAAGCGAAGAACAAGGTTGTTCTCAAAGAAAATAAGGTACGAGGTTAGGAAATTGAATGCAGAGAAGAGACCAAGAATGAAAGGGAGATTCGTGAAGAGGGCTTCCTTTGCAATTCCAACGTTTCCTTTGCTAAAATAAATAAGAGCTAGCATTTGTTGCTTTATTTTACCCCTAATCTTTTTGTTAGTATATTTGCTAAAAGTAATAATTTGTCACTTTATGAGTTTGCATTTCGTTTTACTTTAGTTTCCCACTTTGTATATATAAACAGTTTTGTGCAACATTTTATTGGTTCTAGTGGAACTTTATTCAAATTTATTATGCAAGAACTCCGGTTCGAGTCTTGTGAGTGGAAAAATACAATAAAGAGGAGAGATTCTACTATGTTTGATCAACCACGTTCTTCGACGGTGATTGATTATCTCCAAAGTTGATAGATATCTCACACCAACAATATGTTCATAAACAAAACTATAAACAAATTTATTTATTTATTGAAAACAAAACTATAAAACAATTTTGTTAAGTTTATGAAATGTTATACCATTTCAAGATTTTAAATCCATTTTGACAATTCTATAATAAATCAACCTACATTTTATCATTTCTTTACATAATAAGGAAAATAAAAGAAGAGCTAGCTAATAAGACAAGCGAAGAAAATAACATCTCAAGCAAGTGGCTATGAGTTTGATATTTGACTTTTGCGTATAAATTTTTTTTGGTTGAAATGAAAGAACCCACCTTGTGTATCGCATGAATTTTTCGACGAAGATTAGTGAAATGAATGACAAAAAAAATTGAGACTAATGAATCAAAAAACAAGCAACATGAAATGGTTCCGACTTCCGAGGAACATTCATTGGTGTATAAAAGAAAAAACTAAGGTCAATCAAATATTATATGGCAAATGGTATCATGAGATAGTTCATCGGAACATCCATGTATGAGAGTAAAAAAGAAAAAAAGGTAAGCTCATTGAATCATTGATATATTTAGAAAAACCATGAATTTGACGTCTAAAACTTCATTGTATATCCTCTCGAGTGAGAGTGATTAGATCTTGATGTAAATACATCAAGTAGTCGTTAAACACTTGAATTTAAATAGGGATGAATTGTCATATTCTCTCGTAGAGAATCAAACTCGTAGTGTTTTCGTGTATCATTCAAATACAAACTCATTGCTATACTCTGACAGTAGTGGCAACTGGCAACTAATCTTTGTCAAAAAGAGAGTATGGTGAGACAATTAAACACAAGTTCTCAACAAGGCAGTTTCCATGTTTTGTTGAGAAACTAGAAAGTATTTCTAGTAATGTTGGTCACGAGAGGCTTCAAGAAGAATACTCATAAGGTCTGGATCAGAGGTTGATGAAGAATACTAAGCCTGGAGATTCAAAGTATGAATACTGACAAGGCATGGAGAGGCCATGGAAAAATACTTATAGTGGCATATCAAAGAATACTTAGTTAGTAAATTAATTGTTTCTCGAGGGAAGGCAGATCAAAGAATACTAGCTATCGGTTGATAGTGGAGAAATATAAATGATAAGTATCAAATTACAGTTAATTTCCATAACACTTATTAACTAGTTTTTGCAAATAATCTAATATAAAAGCCCACAATTATATGTAAATATAGTATATATTGTAATACTATGTCAGAAAGCTATTAGGTTTATTTCCCACACCTTTTTGTTGGTTTTGGTCACAATTAAACTCATACGAAAGAAAGTGATGCAAGTACACACGTTCGACGCCAAGCCAAATAATCTCAAAGGGACTTTGGAAAAACCCGAGGTGATTTAAGGTTGGTTCCAAGGAGATTTGCCAAGGTCGGTTCACTAGGTGAAAAATGATTCTAATTTAGTCGATTTAAGGAGGTTTTAAGAAATATCCAAAGGCATTTGATTTTTCTCTCCATTGACAAAAACTCGAATTCTCTAGGCGAGAGCATCAATGCGCCTAGCAAACCTTAACTTGCAGAAACACTATATATAGAGTTATAATACAATTTTGTCATTCTTATCACTTGTAATTTAAACACTTTAGAGATCGAACGAAGAGAGGAAAGCGTGAGAAACCATAAGAGGGCCAACGGGCTTGGATTCAAGCTTGTTGATGCTTCTCCAACACATATCAACCTTATCTTGTTAATTATGTTCTCGACATGTAACTAAACTCACTTTTGTGTTAGGATTAGACATAAATAGTTGAGATTAATTTTATGTAATACTCTTAATTTGGTTGGTTGTATATGATTTACACTAATAAAATCTTTGGTTTAAATCTATTCTTAATGCTTTTACCGACAATCACTCTGCAAATGAACTTTTTATTTGATATGTAGCAAAGATTTGCCTTATTATCTAAGAGACATGGTTTAAATCATATATAGGTACTATCACTCTAGAAATAACGCTTATGTCTATATTCATGTATAATCATCTGAGTGTGTCTTTAAAAGAATCGACTATTGTACCACCGAGCATTGGAAGTCAGTTGGTTCCTTGGATCTCACGTTGTTGTCTAGAATTGGAGACGTACGTTGACACATGTTGTTCTAGTATTTTTCGTTGTCGCTACATAAGCCTTCATCTTCATTGGTTGTTTGTCTTCACAACCATATGTGGTTTCTCTAAAGTTGAGTTGGGATTTTTTTATTCTATCTAATTCAGTTGACGGGTTTCGTGCAGCCCTTACTGTGTAGTTTCAAATATGTTTCGCATTGTATGGCTGAAATTTTCTATTGAATGCATCCCGCGATCTGCATTCGACAAGACTTGCTACAGGTTTATGGTTGTGTTTCTAACATTTGATTCTTTTATTATTTTCAAATATGTTGAGATCTTCAGGTTTAAGGTTTTCCTCCATCGTGCTTGTGTCATATTGATATGTGTAGCAGTTATCGTGATTGATTTCAGATAGTTCTAATATCCTCGTTATTCTTTTTGTTTGACTATTGGACCATTTGGATCAAATAGTCATTATGATGTGTTGTTGTTTGTTACAAGGAGTTGATGGTAAGTGGACTTGTTTATGTGTCGACAATCAATTCATTTGCCAACCTTTATACCTCGGGTTGGGGGTCACAAGCATTCACATATCATTATTTTATGCAACTTGGTTTCATACATGCATGCGGATTCGTTGGGTTTTGCTTCTAATACATACTCGTTTGTAAGGATTTACTAGGGTTAGATATATGATGAACGAAATTGTCAAGTGCACCAAATTGTAACAAGTAATATAGTAGTAAGTTTATCACTCTCCATAGGAATTGTCATTCAACTTATCAACTAGCAAAACTTATTTTAAAGAGTGAAATCAAAAGAGATTTGAATAGGTTTGCATGGTTTAATTGCTCTGCCCAATGCAAGATTAGGTTTATGATTCAGATGTTTAACGATGATTAGGAAATCCTTGAATCCTTATTAAGCTTAACGACAACATGTGCGATAAGATAACCCAGTTATAATTCCAAGGTTACCGGAAGGAAGATTTGAAAATTATGAAGTTTCATACTTCATTTCATTAACCATTATTAAGAAATAAGCAATTAGAACTGCCAAGAACAAAAGAATAAATTATGGTTGTCAATCCTACTATTTATATACGGATCAATCAAGATTATCGGTACGGATTCTCAATTGAAAAAGCATTAAGCACATGCAAGAACAAATTAAATTGCACATAAGAAAAAAATAACTGAATAGAAACTTCATTATTTGAATCCAACAAATAAGAAGAGGTTCATCTTAGAACTCTAATAAAAAAAGGTTTAGTTGTTCATGGCAACAAACATCATAACAAAACAATAGAAAAACATACCCTATAGAGAACAAGAGGAGGATGAAGATCATTTACCTTGGAACTCTGTTTGACCCTTGCCTTGACCGATGGCTTTCTGAATGAATAATAATGTATGCAAGGGTCTCTATTTATAGCAAATTATTACTTGGGATTTTAAAGAAGAAAACTGAGCTTTTTCCACCGTTTTAGCTTGAAAAACAAGTTGCATGCAATTTTTGTCTGCAGCTGTGCGCAGGAGGCGCTTACAGGGGCGCAAGAGGTGCATGGGGGCTGTGGAAACACTGCCTCATGCGCAGATGGTGCATGGCTATGCGCATGAGACATCCCCAATGTACGAAATCTTGTGTTTTCGTCTCGTTCTTCTGTTTGAAAACTCTTAGGAATTTGAAATGAATTTTCTTCACTTTGTATTATCTTCAAAAACCTTATAAAAACCATTCATCTTCAATCTTCATATCCTTCACCTTTCACGTGATGTCTTGATTTGTAGATTTACATAATTTCTCACTACAAAACATTCAAAACACCTATGAAGTTGCATGACTTAGGATAAAAGTGGATTACAACAACTTGAGTGAAAACCATACAATATGTTTCTCAAACCATTGACAACTCCTCTAATTCTCGTCTTTTTTGTTTTCAGATGCGAAAAAAAAAAAATACTAAAAACACCAAAAATATCATACGACGCTCCGTCACGAATACACTTGTTGTTTTTCTGTGTGTATAACCCGATACGGTTGACCTACACTTTTGTATTGGCATAAAGGGTCAGGGTTGACCTACACTTTTAAATTTATCATACCAACAAATCCACGGTGTCAACATTTTATAGTTAACTACAAGTTATAATATTTTAAGTTATAATATTTTAACTTAGATCATCCACAATGGAGCTCTCCTATTTAGGTACTTAAGTGGGTCTCACATGTACACATCATTTATTTTATAATTTGTTTAATGTCAATACATAATAAACACTCAATTCCTCCAACTCAGCATCACAACGAAATTTACTAATAGGTCCCATTAATAACTCTATATAGTTACATTTCTAAAACCTAATTTATTTCATTAGAAAATATTAAATGAAATTTACACAAAAAATGAAGAGAGAGAAGGTTATTCTATAGACACCCTTCTCTATAAGCACCAATAAATATTACTCCACAATGGGGGTGCATACTTAACTTGATGCTAATTAGGTGAAGCACCCACCATTATAGATGGTTTAGAATTATAATTTTTACTTATAATCAAAACCAATAATAAACAATTTAAAGTTAATATAATTTATTGTTTATAATAATTATATATTAAAATATAGATTAAATTCGTACACACACATTAATTGATTGCAATTAAAACAAATAATTTATAGTATATTTATGAATTTAATATATATTTTAATTAATATTATTAAATGTACAATAAATTATATTAATTTTATAATATTTTTTAGGTAATTGTTAATTATTGTTTTTAATGAAAAGTAATAATTATAATTCTAAGTTTAAGATCATATAATTTATAGTTAGCTTAAAAAGGTGGCGTTCTCAACACTTATTGTGTGTACGTTTTGATGCTAGGCCCTTTACAGTAAAATAAAAGGGTCCAAATCGGTACTTATAGATAACAAACCAGGTTAAGGTAAAACAAAAAATCACAAAACATTATTTAAGAAAGGGCTGTCTGGTTTGTATTGTATTGTGTTATTTCTTTTTAGTTTGTACCTAAGTCAGGTCTAATGCTCCCAATCTCTGTATCTCTTTATTTTTATTTATTATAAAAAAAATCACAAAATATAAAAAACTTAGAGACTAAAATCCATTTTTAGGTAAAACTAGAATCAAGTAAATATATGAATCAAAAGCAAATTTGAGTCTAAAATAAATTTATTTAGAATAAATTTGAGAGTTACATGTTAGCATACAATATCGAATAATTAGTAAATCATCAATAAAATAAAATTACCTTAAATTTAATTTGAAAAATAATTATATTAATTAATATAAAATGTATAAATTATATTAATAATTATATTTTACTGATGTACTTATAAAATCACACACACCTACTGTCATTGTTGTTAAATATAGGACTCTCTTCAAAAATATTCTCATTCCTATTTATATGACCTCACAAATTCTTAATTTCATAAATTATCTCTTTATCAAAATATTGTTAATTATACGGTGAATAAAGTGGTATCCCTAAAGTTTAGTTGAGCATGTATCTATCATCCGATTATTCATTGACATTCATATTTTTATATTATTTTTATATTATTCCTTCGAGTCTTGTGGAATCCAAAATAACGACAAATTCTTCGTAAAAGTTTTAACGCTACTGCATGCTCAAAGTTGTATAAAATCAAACTTTAGGAGCCTAAGAATTTGCCTAATTATATTGCATTTTTTTAATAGTAAAGAAACAATAAATACTATGAGTGATAACCTTAGGAAAATAACACTAAATATAAACAAATTTAATTCTTTTACCAATTATCCTGATTTAGTCAAGAAAGTCCAATATTCAAATCATGGAATTTATGAAGAAAAATATATTCCAATAATGGATATGGTAACAAGTAAAACTTTATATAAAAATTGATATATATCCATTGAACTAACACTAATTAATCCGATTGATTTGGATTTGACAAATATATCCTAAAGGGTCCACTAAAAAAAATCCTATAAGGATGTAAATACAAATCTCATTAATATTAGAATTTTATTAATGGACAATATATTAGCACCTCTCAAATGCTCGTTGTGTCTTAAAATTTTCTCTGTCTCAATTATCATCTTAAACTAATACTAATGTATCTAAACTTTGTATTTAGAAGAAAAAGAAAAAACAAATCTCAAAATCTATTATATGCTTATAGTAAAGATTCTTTTGTCATTTTTGAATTGAAATAAGAAAGAATCTGTTGTAAGAACTTTTGATGATTGCATTCTATGATTCTACTTAACAAGATAATGGCTTTTTATATGTAAACAAAAAATAATAATAATGCGTTTTATATAGATATTATTGAAACTTTCTTCTTTTGAGGGAGATATTATTGAAACTTGAAAGTTCACATTTCTTCCTCCGTTTCTTTTTTAATGTCGTTTTGTAAAGGTATTATTAAAAAATCAATAATTGATGTTGTATTAAACTTTGAAAACGAGAGTTAAAAAAGAACGAAAATTTCTTTTAAATCTAACACTTCAAAAGTAACGGACGGAGTACAACTCAACATATATGACTAAAAAAGATAACACAAATTAAGGTGCAAACAGATGACCTTTGATCATTTGTTCCATTGTTAAAAAAGAAAAGTACATCCCAATTGAAACTGAGTTACATACAATAAATTGATCATTTATCTAATATTTTCTTGCCCTTAGTTGATTGGCAATCAAAGCCAAGAGTGAGTTCCAAATTCACTTGATTCCCAGCAGCTTCATTAATTTTCTCTGTTTGAACCCTTGATGAAGTCTCCCCAATTTCCATGTTGGTATTCTTAAAAAGGGATTTCAACATTGCAGCCGAGTCGACTGAAGCAACTCGTGGCTTGGGCTTCAGAACTTGCCCAGCTCTTTTGAATTGAGTTTTCCCTTTGATGTCCACATTGGTACCTTTTGCCACGTGGCGTATATCATAGGTTTTTGGAAGAACATGATTTTCAGCATTGAGTGTACCTGATGATATCTGCCTATCAATTGTTGTAAAATTGTCATTAATATTAGATCCAGTCAGCACAGCTTCAACTGCAGCTTCACAACGACTCCAATCCCCTGACCAGAATAAACCAAGCGCCCCATATGTGGGATTCACCAATCTACCAGATGCCTCGTACAACAATGATTTAAACACAGCTGAAAATTGTGACAAAATTAAAGACATTAAGCATCATATATTAAAAACTAAAATCAAATTTGATGTATAATCTATGAAAAGATTTTACAATAGATGGAACATAAATGAGACATAGGTTTAAATTTTGATCCCTAACGGTATTGCGGCCGCATCAACTTAAGTTGGTCGTATTTATTGTCACATTAAAAAAAGTTTGTCGTGTAACGGAAACTATAACAACAACCACAATTTAAAACCATGATGGATGAAATAATTTATCAATTATTCCATCCATCAATTATTCATGAATTAAGTGTTAGATTATGATAGTGTGCATGGCTAGCTACCTATGGGATTTTGATTTTGATTGGTAGCATTGGTGAGGAGATTGAGCAAACCAGTCCGGCCATAAAATTTGGCAAGGAAGAGGGTGGCATGCCCTTGGGATTCAGGGGAACTGATCCACTCAAGACAGGGCTTGATGATACAATCATCACTGCAACCTTTGCGAAGCACACGACACCCATTGCAACTCAACTTCATTGTGAGCACTTATGGATGCTACAGGATCTACTCATGGGGTATTTATAAATTAATTAGCTAAGGCAATTGGTAATAAAGGTAATTAGAGGCCTTATTAATTGGGGCCGTGCTTTTGTAACATTGGGCTTTTTTTAGGGGATAATATTGGGCTGTATTAGATGTGATACACTAATTAACTTAATGATTAAGTGAAAAGATGGTAAATTGGTAATTTTGAATGTCTGCAAAGTGAATAACAATTGAAGAAAAAAATTGTGCCTTTTGTGGTTGGTGGTAATACGAGGATAAATGCAAGGCTTAATAAGAAGAGAAATCAAGCTGCCTAAAAAAAAGAAAGACAAATTAAGCAAAGAGAAGTGTGTTGATTAAAGTGACTTAAAATTGGAAATGAAAGAGTGGAAATTTTTTAATTTTTTTGACGAGATAGTGGAAAGATGTTGTTTATCATGGGCTAAGCGTGAGTAAATAATAGACAACCATATGAAAATCCATAAAATGGAAAAGTACTTTAATTTACCCCATTTGATCTACATCAAATATTTGTCTCGATCTTCTTTCTAATTTAGAGAAAAATTTGGTAATTAGAGATTGTGGGTGTGTCCATGGTTTTCTGGTAGCTTTCAAGATATATGCAATCTCCTTGTAATATATGGATGAAATAGGCAAGTGTTTAATTGCGTTAACGTGGGTTAATTATAAATGATTTTTTTGTATGATTTTGGATTTTATTTGTGTTGGTTAATTATTTATTTGCTTTAGAAATAATATAGATGTGTTTGAGTTATGACTTTAAAATTGTAACAACAACTGTATTTATATTTTTCAATGAGAACAATAATATAACATTATACTTCTAATTTAATTTTTTTATGGACTAATTCAAAATCTTATTTTAAATATACATATATAATAACGGTTTGATTGAATTTCTCAAAGTTTAGAGAAAGTTTGTTTAAAGATATTTTTTACAAAAATTTGAAAAAAAATCAGCTCAAATTGATGTATTCATTGATTTATATATTGCTATTAAAGATTAATATTGATTTTTCATGTTGCAAAATTAGACCCTAGGGTTGGGTGCTAAGATAATTTAATTGTCGAATTATGGATTGATTGTTCAGGCCCATAGCCCCATTTACTTATATGTTTGCTTGTGTGTTCCACGCCCATTAAATGCGAGTTTACATAAAAGTTCTACCGTTAGTAGCTTCTCACCAAATGTGTGAATAGAGCATCTTGACCCTTTTCCAAACATATATGCGGGAGAAAAAAGTGAATCACGATTAATAAAAGATCTATTGGAGATACGACAAGTTTGGATCTTTTCAAGTTCGAATTACTACTATTTTTATAGATTGAATGAAATTTCTTTGCAATAAAAAACATGCTACGACACAAGTGATAAATGTTTGTATTCCTTAACTATTTGGTCAATGATATGATACTGAAAAAGTCACTTTGTATAAAATTCATATTAAGAATAGTTTTTAATTAGAAGTAATTACTACATTCATAATAAAATATATGTCAAAAATTACACATGTGTGATCTAAAAGTTATATGCATGTAGTTTATAATGTAGTCTAAACCCATATAACTTTTTGTTTATAAGTCAAAATGAGTAATCTACGAATGTGTAAGGTCTTTGAATAATTAATATATATACTATTAAAAAAACAATTTTTATATTTGCCTTTATTAAAGAGTAAATTTTCTATTGACCATAGAAAAAGAGTACATTTTCTTATTTTATCATTTATTATATAATTAATTATATATATAATACTTTTATGAGTATTAAATATATCATATTTAGATCAAAAGTTATAACACAATTAACATCTTTCAAAAAAAAAAAACACATCCTGAAAATGTTAGACTAAACACTTGTGTGAATTTTCAAGTGAGATAATGCTACTTATCCCGATAAATATCATCACGAGAAGACCATAATAGTACAAGCAATAATATCCGTATCTAACTCTTTATTGACAGCGACCCATGTATCGTGTATATGCCAGATCTAACGGATGCAAACTGTTTGTGATAGGTTCACTATGTTTTCAATCGTGGTGAATAGCACTGCTTTTTCAAGTGATTATTATAATTATGTATATCTATTAAAAAATAAATTGTTTTTAAAACTTATTAGTAGTAGTCTTTTTTGGTGGTGGTCGAAGTTTGAACTCCAAACCTTGCATATATTATACATTATTTCTATCAATTGAGCTAAGTTCACGAAGAAAATGGTTGTCTTTTAATATATATATATATATATATATATATATATATATATTGTGAAATGATTTTTTTTACAAATAGTCAATAATTATTTAATTTTTTTCATTTGATAGTGTTATTTATTTATCTGCTTATTGAAATTCAAAGTAGAAATTTCTGTGAAGAGTATTTACAACCACATATTCTATCTCTTATGAACATATTCCATCTCTTATAAATTTAGTGGAATCTATATGCGTAATTTTCAATTAAATGGAGTCGAAATAATCCTTTCAAAAAAAATAGAGTGGCAAAATATATCTATATTTTTTAATAAAAGCGATACCAAAAAAATAAGTAATGAGATCCTTGATTTTAAAATTCATTTGACTTATTTTATATACAGAAAAAAAAAAAGTAATACCAAATTTGTGGGTGATATTTTTTAATTTGTTCAATAAAATTAATAAGTGAATATCTAAGTGCGTTTAGATTAGATGATGCAAGTCCTTTCCAACTTAACCAAGTTCTCATGTTCTAATTCGAGTTTGATCTAAAACTCTTTGATATGATTTGTCGTTCATTTGAATCTCAGAGAGATTCTAATAATTAGTCTTCACAGCTACGCACAAACAATACTTCATTTAACCAAAAAATAATAATAAAGAAATGGATTTTTTAAAAATAAATAAATATAATTATTTTATCACAAAATTAATGTGTTTTTTTACAAATGGTAACTTAAGTACTATTCAAAATTGAAACAGTGGTTCATTTTTTTTAGTTGTTATGTCAATGTTCCCCCCCTCTATTTGAGTTTGAACATGTAATTTTAACTTTTTAAATCTTATCTCAAACAAGTTGAGATAAATGAAAAAGAAAAAAATGAAAATTGAGAAAAGTGAATAGACATTACACTTACACATCTATCACCATGCAAGTCATAATAATTGTCTTTTATGAATGGTAGAGGGTAAAGCCCTTCACCAAGAAACTAGATTAAACCATCAATGGATGGATTCAAATGAGCATCTCTTACAATAGTTAACAATAAAACTAGGAGATAGGTAAACAACATTAACATTATTGCAATTAAAACCATCCTTGACCAGTAAATCTGCTGCAACATTTGCATCCCTGGAAATGTGAAGAATATAACTGGCCGGCCACCGCCGGAAGCTTACTCAAATGACTTGTTATTTTGGAGATGGAGTAAAACAAGGGTGGGAGTTAGAGGCAGCCTTGAATCACGGAACAAGTTCCCGGATTAGCCGAAAATCCCCGAAGAAATTTACATGAAGCATCGCTCGCAAGGCCACCACAAGCAGCTGTGATGCCAATGTTTTTGACCTCCCCGTCAGAGTTGATTTTGAGCTTTGACATAGCCATGCAAGTCATAATACCAACAGAGAGCGTATTGAGAGCATTTCATTGTAATGATAGAATCTTAGTCATCCTTTTATGAGCTCAAAGTTCTTTTGTAAACTGTTTTGGTTGCAGCACATTTGTTTTCTTTAATTTATTTTTCTAGTTTAGGTTTACGTTTCTCCAATTTGTTGATTTTATCTAAATTTTCAATAAAATTTGGCTTCATAAATTGAATTAATCAAATTTTCACACGTCAATAATTTTTCAATAATATTATGTTAAAAGTACACATGATATTAGTTTGGGTTTTTTTTAAAAAATATACACATATTATATGTCCGTAAAAAGAAATATTCTTTTACAAACTTTATTTATTTTAAATCATTTTAATTTTACCATTGTGCAGACGTATGGATGCAAATCTATTTTCTTACACGCAACAATTTGTGGACATTATGCTACTTTAGTGTTTTTTGGGTGTGATATCCAAAACTCAATCGTTTAGTGTCGTATCATTTTTTTTAATGGTCAAATAAGTTTTGAGTCCTTATATATCTTAAATTCATCCTTTTTAGTCTCTAAAAAATTTCTACAAGTTTTGTTCCTCCAAATGTTTTTTGTCATGACTTTTAATCCACATTTGCTAATTTTTTATGTGACTTAAACATACTCTACATATATATAGGTCGAACTATCTCTATAATTAAGTAAATAGGTCTATGTCCGAGTCGGGCCAATTTAAGTAAATAAATTTGAAGGGTACTATTTCAAAAAAAAAATGAAGGGTACACACGTTGATCAAAATTCATGATAATAAACATTTAAAGAACATATGATTTCAACATATTTTACATCCATATTTAAGTAAATAGATCGGTCTCGTACATAGGCCAATTAGGTTTTTCCAATGACATGTAACCTCTCAAACGTCTTCGATAAAATAAGGCATAAAAAAACACTGTTGATCTCTATTTAAAAGAAGAAGAAAAAACCGGCAAGACTTGAAGTATGGCAATCCATAAACATTTTTTTTTGATAAGGAATAAGGAAAACTATATACATCTATTGATTGATGAGTGTGACATATTCCCACCTTAATAATCACGAGCGTCACCATTGGCAGCTAAAGTAGGGCATCATATTTTGTTTAGGATATAAATTCAGCTCCTCCTTCACTAACAATTGCATGTATAACTGTAAATTGGTACTGTAGTAGGTTTTATTGAAGGGGTCACAACACAAGATAGGAATGACAACGATGAAAGCTTTGCTTGCCCCTTAGCCAAATCAGAATCAGCTTAGTTAATGTCCCTTTAATTGGTAGCCAGAATTCCACAAATATCACGAGTTATTATAGAACAGGGGTATAGGTCAGCACTAAATAGTGTAGGGTATATATATTTATTTAGCAAGACCATCAAATATAATATGCATCACTGGCAAGGAATATTGGTCTCACAAATAATAATGTTAGTAAATAAAAAAGAACTTGATGGAAAATCACTAATCAAAGTAGAAAACTCAGCAATGGCCATTAAAGAGAAGAAATATGTACTTGCAAAAATGCATCGATGAGTGGTGAATTAATGAGAATCAAAGTTGATTCCAAATCCAAAATGCAAGAAGACAAAAAAGCAGACTATGAATCACTGGCAACTTTTATAGTAAAAACATCTTCGCCGCATAATACGTGGCGCTTTGTTACATTGATTTCTATGCCATTTTCA
>Ga0099826_10000843_pt1 | contig 16587 bp, 4 predicted proteins | sample Mtrugardesep15_FD_76830 | JGI IMG/M metagenome (GOLD analysis project Ga0099826, IMG submission 76830) | Root nodule microbial communities of legume samples collected from California, USA - M. trunc garden sep15 | ecosystem: Host-associated > Plants > Roots > Nodule | place: USA: California... | reverse complement strand
CTCTATACGTATTTCATAAAAAAAGATAAAAATAGTATAAAAAAATTACCAGCTATATGACAAAATTGTGAAAAAACCTTTTGGGTCAGAAAATTCATTGTCGAAGTTAAAGGAATGGCTGCTTCCTGCCGACACCTTTTTCTTTCCTAATTGATTTTTTTTTTTAAGGAATTCTAATTGAGATATGTCATCACAAATTTGGAAAATTGATCGTTATTGTGTGTGCCACGTTTTCAATAACTTTCTATTTTTGGTTTTGCATTGGCACAGACGCATGGTATCGTTTGTAGAATTCTAGGTCACGTCTTAATTATGTGGACCTGATCAGGTTGCATGGCCATGGGAAAAATGGTACTAATACTCACTTGCTCCATTGTTTCTTTCTGATCTTTAATTATTTTGCTCTAAATAATGCCCTAACCAAAAGGTCGTTGACAAAAGAAGGGGAAAACGACAACACTCTTTCTATTGCAAATTAACGTCGGAGAGGTGAACATATATTTGACACAAGAAAGTAAATAAATGATATAAAAACAAAAAATTATAATATATTTAATTTTGTTTGGAGAAAAAATTAAAAAGAAAGAAACAAGGGAGTTTGATATATGACTCATCCTTTCCAAAAAAAAATCGATATATGACTCATATTTAAGGTTTTAGCTCCATTCATTTTAAACTATTTTATCTATTTATTGTTTTTTGTTTTTCCCATTTAGCGTGAAATTCATTTATTTTAGTTTAGTTTATTTCATCATGAGCTAGTAGAACTACTCTGTCATTTTTTTTTCTCCAACTAATTAAGTAGGTAGGGTTTTTTCCTTTTGTGTTTACGTAATAATGTATAAAATTCACTTCATTTATTTCTTGCATATGTTATATCTTCTTTAGATGCAAATGAATAGTTACTTCAAAAGTTACTTGATATTTTCCTTGTGCACGTCAAAGAAAGATATTTCATATTTCCTTCATGAGTTTATGAAGCAAACTTTCGTATACGAAAGTTACTTGAAACTAAAATTGCTTTCACACAAGTCTTAAATAATAAAATAGCGTTCCTATTAATTAATAAGTTACAGAATCTCACATCAGATAAGAGATAACTTGCACATGTGTTTATAAGTGGGGTCAATACTCACTTTACAAACCGGTTTTATAGGGTTGTATTATGCCCCACCATAATTTTTAAGATGATATCAGAGCTTCCTCAAGATCCATTGAGCCATATGGTATCAGCTGGTTTTCGCTATCGAACCACCCATAATTTATATCCATGCTTCAAATTCAATAAGGTTGAGTGTGGGAGGAAGTGTTAAGGAGACACACATCCCATAAGAGATGACATACACATTTGTTTATAAGTCGGTGCAATCTTCACTTTACAATTTGGGTTTGAGCGACCTTCAATCAAAATGAATCACATAATAGAAAAATCACTATACTAGTGAAAGATAGTACATACCAGAGTTTTTGTGAATTTCATTTTACTTCCCAAAAGGAATGGTAAAGTGTCAAGGTTGTTAGCAAAAGGAATTGTAAAGTGTCAAGGTTGTTAGAGCATGTCCTATGCATCATGGTATGGTATATTATGTTTGTAGCGGTGGACTCCATACTTTATTTCGAACAAACATAGGTAAACTAACGTCGAACGTCGGATTTGGTTATTTGAGTTGCCGATCGAACATTGAGAATCTAGACTTATGTTTCAGATTGTTGGTAGAATTGGAAACTCAAATTTTCAGAGATATAGTGCGAAAAGTATGGATACGGACACAAACACCGGATATGACATAGACATTAACACACCAACACCGCTAATTAATAATTTAAGATAATCACATATAGTTCAGCATAATCATATCGTGTCGGACACGCACTCCTAACTGAAGAGTGTTTGTGCTTCATAGGCGAGGATGAATTAGTTCTTGGTCTTCTCCAAGGTTCTTTGTTGACATTGATAGCACAAGAAAACAGCATAAAGAAAATCATAGTGGAACATGAAGGTTAAGCTTTTTACATCGAAGTAAATATGAGAGACTTTCATCGATTTGCTCCATTGCTACGTTGTTAGATACTTTGCCGCAAACCACTACATGCAAAAGTGCACTAGCATTTCAAGGACAAGAAGAACAATGTCTCGGAGTTGACGTGTCTTGTATTATCCAAAAAGAAACGAAAGGAAAAGAATTTGATGTGTCTTGCATTTAACGTTGGGTGAAGAAGGAGCCAAATGCACTTTTCCCTTTCTTGGGACAACATAATACATAAGCTATAAACCACATGTGGTGAGCCACTTATGTTGGATCGGATGGCCCATGACCCAGCCTCGATTCTACGTCTTTTCATATCATACCCCCACGATTTAACAAATATCTACTTTTTTTTTTTAAATGGCAAAAATCTTATTTTACCCTTTTGAATTTTAAGTACCTTTTGTCCAGATGAAATAATCCGTGAGGAATTGAACCATACCTTTTGAATGTTGATCTTAATTTCTTTGAGTATTTCAAATTTTGGTGTTGGGTTCTAATAGGTGGTGTATTTGAAAAATCAAAGGAATCCTCCATATCAACCAAATTTTTTTCACTAAACCTTATAAACCTTTTTATCATTTGCATTAACAATAGGGGAAAATCTGTAACTTCTGCAGTTGTTAAAACATCACGGGAGAGGACATGCCTCATAGATTGAGAAGAGATACAGGCAAGATTGTGTGAAATTGTTTAGATCTTCTCATTTTTACTTTTGAAGTTATGCATGGACCACCGATTAAATCTAATGGTGCATTTTTTTTGTTGTTTTACCGATGAGTCTTAATTAAGACATCACCTAATTAGAAGCCACAATGTTCACCATATAAATACAATGCATGGTGTCATATCTATGTTTAGAAAAATATGTTTAAATAAAATAGCTGTATAATAAACTCAAAATTACAATGGAGAACATGATAAAAATTAAATCTCGAGAATATTCATGGACAGTGTTACGCTTGTATCAAATTAGCCAAATTATTCACTTACCTCTTAACACAAACTTGAATTAAAGTTTGGAAAAGAATTCAAAATATGACGACAGCCTCTTGAATTAACAAACTTAAATTACCACACTTCTTTTGCAACACCTCCACATAAAAAGCTTGACTCTTTTGGTTGAACTTTAAGGCTCCAAATACTGCTCCAATATTTAAAAACTAAAAATAAAATAAAAAATGTATTGATTGAAGTAACATTAATAACTATTTTTATGATTATATATCTTGAGCTTACTAGATTAAACCTAGCTGTAATCTAAAACTAATTTATTATTGTTATTATTGGCGGAAAGAAAGTCATTCATGTGTAGAGGTGTAACGGTTCGGTTTGGGTCGGTTTTCACTCAAAAAAATGTCCAAACCGATGAAATCTTCATCGGTTCAGTTTGGTTTGGTTTTCACTCTTTTTTTAAAAAGAATGAAAACCAAACAAATCGGTTTGGTTCGGTTTAGATCAGTTCAGTTGATCGGTTTATTTGAAAATAAAATTAAAAAAAAAATATTCTCACAAATTTGTATTTCATGCATAAAACATCGTCATACTAAAAATTTTCATGGAAATTTGTATTTCATATTTTGTTTTTTCATGTTATCTATTTTTCAAACAACTTTTTATAATTAACCTTACTCAACATTTCAAAGGCATAGAAAACGATATATTTACAAAAATTTGAAGGCATAAACATGATTAAAGTAACCAACAGATAAATGATCTCAGCGGTGATGAGAAACGTTGGGCTAGGTCATAGGCATGGTTGACGGCTAGGGTTCCTATTTTAGTAGAAATGAAATAGAGTCTGAATGATGAGATGAGATGATGATGATGGGAGAAAGTGAATGGATTAGGTATTATTTTATGTTGGGGATATAATTTTGAGCATAATCATAAGTGTGTCTGAGGAGGGATAATAATACTAAAACGAGGAGTGAAGTTAGCATCGGTTTAGATTGGTTCGGTTCGGTTTTGAATCAAACCAGACAAGGTCGGATACATTTTCAGTTTGGTTTGGTTTGGACTTTCGGTTTCGCTGGTTTTGTCCGAACCGCTTACACCCCTATTCACCTGTTTGTTTTTACCTTCCTTTTATTACACTAACACGTATAAATTATAACGATATTTTATGTATAATCAAGCAAACCAAAACCAAGGAAAAGTTCATACCCCAATGAAACACAAGTAACCAAGAGGACTATCACACCAATTGTTTGATCATAAGAAAAACCTTCATACCTAGCTTTACGACAACACAACCAACATTTAATTATGCCTCGTTTGCTAGCCGAAATAAGAGACATGTATGATAACTATATCATTTCTTTTCTCAATCTAATGTTTGAAAGAGATAATAAGAAATGATAATTTAATCATAAAATTTATCATATCTTATCTTTTTCTCTCGTTAAAATTTCTATCCTGAATATGAGATGAGTTAGAAATCAACATGATATGATAAGAAAATAAATTATTGATTTTTTCTTATATAGCATATTTCAAAATATATTATTGAAATCTTGATACAAAATAAAAAGAATTACATGTCCAATTAAAAAAAAATATATAAATATTAATAATTAATTTATTAAAATTACAAATATATGAATCTTAATTTATAATTTTTTAAGAATTTAAATATAATTTTCCTACAAAGATTATTTTGTCATTTACATATATCTTATGTTTTTTTAGCTTATAAAACATATATAATAGAAATATTTATTTACTCGTGATTTTTGAATAAAAAATTGTTTTTTTAGTAGTTCAAATGGATTTTTTTTATAAGTTAGCTAAAACTATTTAAATACTTATTTATTTATTTAGTATTTTTTTAATTCATAAAATTTTGAAAATATTAAGAATTATTTTTAAAATAAATATAAGTAATAGTTTCATTTATAATTTTGTTATTTAAATATAATATATATTATATCATGTCAATATTAGGTTTGCATTGAAAAATAAATATGATAAAATAATGTTATCACCTTTATTATTATGTGTCATAGATACATGATATGATAATTGTTTATCATCAATGAAGCACATATACCTGATACGATACAAATACAATACGATATCGATGCGATTTTTTTTTATATTTGGGATACTTTAATAAAAAAATAAAATTAAACTACATATTAAAACAGATCAAAATACAAACTATGAACTAAAAGTCAAGCAAAATATATGCATCACCTAGACTAAACAGACATAGAACAACGATAAAACACAACAATAAAATTGCTTTCACATGTCAATCAACAATAACAGTGTCTCGAACAAACAAAAGAACACAAAACAGACGGTCGACAACAACAAAAATATAAATATAAGTAATATTCATAATAAAGAAAGTGACAATTAGTCAATTACATATATGATATATCCCAAAAAGAACACTATTACTTCGTCAATTATATATATCCCAAAAATAATATAAACATCGAGTATCTCGATCGTATCGATTTTCTACCGTCTACCTCCGCACATCCCCGATGTATCTGAAAAATATCAGACAATTGTTGAAAGAATAAAATTTAATCTTCGAATACTCCTCTAATTTGTATCAGAACATATCAGACCAATATCAATACAAGCAGCAAGATGGTACATCATCCATTTTAAAATATGTGATATTCGGAGCTTATCATGTCTCTATTGTCCAAACCATCAAACAAACCCAATTGATATTTTCATCAATTTGAGAAATATGCTGCTCTAAAACATTGCAAAAAATGACTAGACCGATATTTTAATCTTGACACATTATTTTAACAATTATCATAACGAAACAAATTTATTTATAAAAAGTATACAATATCGTTTAAGACAAGGAAAAGAAATTCTTGTTCCATGCGCTTGTTTTATATGTTTGTCTAGTAGGTTCCCCTGCAACATTCACTTATACTTGCAAGTTGCATGCAACTTCCAATTTTTTTACATGTGATTCAGCCTCTAGGACTATGTAATGTACATACGCGTAGTTTAATGTTTGGTCAAAATCAATCGAAAGGAAAAACTGCACGCCTAGTGGTTCATTTGTCTGCCACGATAGCTGCTTAAGGTCTTGTTTTCAATATCACTTCACTTGTGTATGTATAGACTAACATATAGGTAGTATAGCTTTGTTATGGCCCAATTAACTAACCTAGTACATACATAAATACTAGGATGTTTTTTTTATGAAAAGAAATACATGCACCAAGGAAGCTAGCTCTGAGTGGGGTATTCGGTATTTGCAGTGTGAAATTGGGAATCATCATTGTTACTATTAGTTTTGGTTGAGCAAGTTGGACCTTTCCTAATCCAACTCTAGATTTTTATCGAGTTAGTATTATTTAGACCATAACTCGTCTTTAGATCCCAGCAAAATATAAGATTTTCATTAAGGATTTTGCTATGAGTGTTTTAAAGACATTATTTACAAATTATATTGAAAGAAATTTTGTCTTGAAAATATAATTTTTTTTTTTGGTCGAGACCAGGGTATCCACCGTCGAACGCAGTGACTATTTCCCTCGCTGGATTGGAGGCACCTCAAAGGGTGGGACAGCTGGCCCAAAGATTTAAAGTTTCTCCGTACTCAAGGCGAGGATCGAACCCTCGACCCTTGGTTAAAGGAGGATGAGCCCCAACCGCTCAACCACACCCCATGGGTTATATAAATTATTTATTTGTCAATGTACTATTAATCACATAACTTTTTAATACAAACTTACTAACCCTTGTTTTAAGAAATTCGTTAGCATTCGTCATTCATTAACGAGAGTGTCTGTTCATTATGAATTAAATTGAGAAGAAAAAAATTTGAATTTTTCTTTTTTATGTTTTACCATGTATTCAAATAATTATAACTCAAAATATAAATGTTACCATGGCACTTTACAAGATATTTACCTACATTAGCATAGATTTCACATTGAATATCTTGTGTTAAAAATTTGGTTACCGACATAGTAGAGAGCTAACAATTACAAGTGTGACTGAGTGAGAAAAAGACCCTACTACTAAATTTTGGTTGGACCAATTCTTCAGATAATCATGCGTCTCGAGCAAACCCAGTACTTTGCGGGTCAAATGGAAAAGAGACTGGAGAAATTTTAAGATTGGGTTAGTCCTTTTAAAATTGACACTGGGCATATAAATATACTATACTTGTGATCATAATCATTTTCAGTTACTGTTATACTTTGGTAATTGCAACAAGGGTACATAATTGCATTAGTTTTTAGCTTTAATCAGCAGTCAACCATGCTGCTTTGCTGGGAATTCACTATTACTAATGATGAATGTTCTCAAAAAAACATATTAGTGGTCAAAGAAAAGATTTCAGGTGCCAAATGCACCATTATTTCCACAACATCATCTTACTCTATATGGTCAGTTTCATTTCACAAATCATTTTTTTACTAATGACTTTCTACCTTTTTCTACTTTACACATAAATTTAAAAGTAATGGTGGTAGTACTAGTAGCATAATAGAAAGAAGAGAAATGAATTTTTGTGACAACTTTCTCTCTCATACTCACATTGTCTTTCTACTTTCTCTTTCTATTGCTTTGATTTTTGTGTCATTATCTAAATTTCTTTGTATAATTTGGTTGTCCAACAAGTTGTCAAAAGAGAGGGTTGTGTGAGAGGATAAAATTTGATATTCATAAATTCTATTTACACTTTTAGAGTACCATTGTCTATCTGTTGAAGGCTGAAAGAATAATGGCGCTGGCAGATCATAAAGTCTTAAACAGTCATTGAGAATCTACATTGGGAAAAAGGGTCAGTTTTAGCACATGAGATGAGACTTGGCATAAAGAATGACTTTTTACAGTGAATTAAAAAGGAAACAAAACTTATTATGGTCAAATAAATAACTGCAGATAAAGTTGGTTTGTGAGTCATGGTTTTGGTTCTGTGTTAAAAGGCCAGATCCATAAAATCGTTGATATCACACCATAGACTGTTTTTTTAAATCAAAATGCATAGATTAATATACTAGATAAGTAGAACTAAAATAAGTGGCAAAACTTAGGTTTAATATTGTTGCATTTTACTGTGTGGATTCAAATCCAAAATCTTTGGTTAATTTGGCGGAAATTCATTAGTATCTCATTTAAGTTCTTTGGTATTACATACTATTTGGATGAAAATAGTTTCCATGTTGTATCGTGTCACGATCTCAATCGTCGAATCTCAAATCAATGAACAAAATTGTTTTAAGTAGATTTATAAATCGTATGATCTGAACTATCCAATCTCAAATCATCGGTCAAAATTGATTATAGCATGTAATTGCTTAAATTTTTTAGTGTAGAAAATTTGGCTCCAAGTTTGGACCTATCTCATTTAATAATAACATAATAAAACAAGCTAGGGGTCTATTCTAGCTACATTGCTATTGAGATTCTCTTGAGTCATGAATTGATCACCATTATTATAATAAGTATAAATCTTTTGAAAAATTAAAATTGAAAAGCCACTTTTTCCCAAAAGAATTATTCGTCTCAGCTAATGATAATATTGGTTGTACTTCAAAGGATTTAGCAGTACTGAGAAAAATGTACAAGAATAGTAGGACAGAAAAATTCAATTTTGAACAAATTAATACACTAGAAACTTCACACTTTTAATTCTAAATCAAAACATAAAAATGCAACAGCATTTCAAAGGAAAAAAGTTTCTTTTTTTCTTTCTACTTTTACAGGGAATTTTCTACACTCACACTCACACTATGTTGCTGGAAAGTGTTGCTGTTTCAGCACTTTCTTTATCACCACAAACTTCAACTTTTACACCAAATTGAGAACAAATCCTAGCATCATCTTCACCATTCTTTGAATTACAATGTTGCTGAGACTGTTTACAATGTGCAATAGCTCCTTCAACTGAAGCTTCCACCTCATAATTAGCACTAATACTCCTCTTAAACAATTGTAAATCATAATTACCCGATGAACTAAACGAAAAAGACGAAGAATTAGAACTAGACCCAGATGAAGATGTTGATAAAGATGAAGCCTTGTTGTTAGGACAATATTGTCTTTGAACCACCCCAGAGAAAGATTTCCTATGGTTGACAAAATCATCTTCAACCATGTCTCTTTTAACCTGTTTCTTATTTTCCTCACAAAAAACCTCAAATGAGTTTTTGTTTTTGCTTTTCATTCCAATTCCAACCTTGTTGTTAGGATCACTAGCACATGCTTTCTCTGAACAACTAGTTTTGTTGAACAAAGATTTAAGATAAGCTTTTGAAGCTTTGAGTTTTTGACCAAACAATAACTGATTCATCATTTTCAGTTTCTTAGGCCAAGATTTATTCTTTGGTAAATCACCAACAACAAAACCATTCATTTCAAATGAGTATTCATCTGGACTCACATCACTGCTAACCCTGCATGATTCTGAACCTGAAATGTTACAGGTTTCAAGAGGGGTGTAACTAGCAAAAGTGTTATCTTCTAAATTTGTGTTTTCTACAAGTTTTTGAACCATTTGAAGACGACGAGGGAGGTGAAGAGGGAGGAGTTTTCCTTTGTAGAAGAGATCATCAGCAGGGGTAGTTTTGGAAAAAAATTCATTTGAGATAGAACTCATTTGGAATTCAAACTCTCTAGTATTCTTTGGTGGTGAACCAAAGGAATAAGAGAAGAAGTGTGAGGGAGAACATAGTTCCATGTCAATGTAGTCTTCATCTACATGAACCAAAGTGACTTGTTTAGTGGCCATTTCCATTTTCATTTGTGACTCTTTTTGTGATGATTTTGGTTTTTCTCTATTTGTGTTTGTTGGACTTAGAAATGTGGAGATGCCTATTGGAAATTGAGCTTCCTCAAGGAAAGAGAGAAGGGTATTATTTGAATTGAATGATGTTTGCCAAACATTGTATTTATAGAGTTTGAGTAAATAATTATTTTACTCTTTGAATGTGGGAAACAATATCTACGTGGTTAGTAGTCTCTTTGATTTTTGTACGCGCCTTTTGTTGGATAGTTCGATCCTTAGTCCTTACATATATCTTTCATTAATAATGTCCTTCTATTTTTTCATCAATAGGAATCAATAGATATGGACTAAGATTTACTGTGGTAACTACATGCTGCAGTTACATATGCCAACTATTCGGTCTAAATGAATGGCAGAGATCATTCTAGTATGGAAAATTGAGTTGAAACCTGACCTGTGAGATCTATATTTAATGGATGAGATCTATTACTACGTGAAACTGTGTGTAAAATTTACATAGAGAATCCAAATCTAATAGAAATACTTTAAAGTTTACAATATTCACATATTATGTGTCTGATTCTTCATACACTTGTTAACAAAATACTATTAATTATATCTATGAAATTACCCGTAGAAGAGGAGTATATTCAAAGATATTTTTGTAATTTTAATTCATTCAAAAACTATATAACACATTCTCACACATTTAGATTTAGGATCCAGATGTATTATTTATAAAATATCAACGTTATCACCTCTCAAAAATCAATGTTATCACATCTGTCTTCACGTTACTCTTTTTTTTGTTTTGTTTTGAAAAGCTCTTCACGTTACTCCTATTCAGCCATTTGAATTACCTCATAGTTAATGTTAAGAGAAATATCTATTTTTTAAAACTAATCCTATGTATGTTGCTTTCCAAGCATGAAATTCATGTATTATTGAAATGTTTGATCTTTATCTTTCCCTTACTAAACAGTCATTTCCTTAATGATTTATTCATTCTTTGTCTTTTTGTGTGTATTCAAGTGATAATCAACTGTTGGCTCCCGAACAATATGCATAAGTGTGAATAATTCCAAACAATGGAACAGTTTGAATAATACAAAGTTTAGATGAAATTCAAATTTTGCGGTCCTAAGACATGCAAAGATAATGCAAGTGAGTGAAGTTTTTTTTATAAATTTCTCATTGGGTGTATATACTTCTAAGGCACTATGAATGGCCAATAGATATAGACGCAGTTACCCGCACTGCTTGATATTGTCAAAGTAAAGAATAAAGAGAGTAATGATGATCCTTGAAAGTGTTTTAATTGCTTTCACTATCCTTTTTCTTTTCTCCTTTTTTCTATTTCTCTTGGTTTATAAGTTCAATCCACGTTGTAATTCTTACTTTTCCACAATACTTTTTTTTAAAATTTTTATCAAAGCAATAATATATAAAAGAGAGAAGATGATTGAACCAATACAACAGAGTCACATAGTGGAGAACCTATGAAAAGAAAATCTAGATCTATGCTACAAGACTACCCTCTCTATGAAAGTTTGTACAAAATGATTGATATTTTTAGCTAATCTTTTGCAATAAACCAACTACTCCATAGTTGCCAAGGTGACTTTGAAGGTACCATTTTGAGCACGGGTCTTCATTCTGGTTGAGTTAAAGCTAGCTGACTTCACTTTGCTCATATACTTCTGATTGTAATTATAGAGACTAATCTTTTAGATAGGACAAAAATGAATAGCAAAACTCTCTCTTAAGAATCATAATGTTACATTCAAAGACATGCAAGAACACATAATAGCAAAGCTCCTAACTACATTTCTGGTCGAACTCATAACCTTTGTTGGGTTATGATATGTGTTTTATTCTACAATGAGGTCGTTACTATTAATATCATGCTATGCTAATCTTGTGAGTTTATTTTATTGGTTATTTAGTAAAAAGTGAGAAAATTTCTACAAATTATTCTATCATATATGATAATTACTCCAAAGTTCATCATATAAATACACTTTATTTTTTTGAAAGTTCATATAAATACACTTGTATTCTCTTGTTAAATTATTTTATTAGATCGGCTTTAAATAAAAGATGACTTAATGTGATGGTTGTTTGATCTAATGATAATTAAAGTCAATGGGATCTTATTTTAAAATTTAAAATTAAATGATAGTATTTCTCTTCTCTCTCTTAAATGGTGGTTACATAACGGAATGTAATAAAATGTTGATTGATAATTTCAATTGTAATAAAATGATGATTGATAATTTCAATGTATTGTGCACAATTATGGTCTAATATTGAATCATCAAGTCGTAACATAAGTCAAGTGGAAGATCGTTAGATTTTTATTTTTGAATGACATATGTTAGTAAATTAATTGCTATGTTAGTTGATTAAAACCTTAAACCTTCAATTCTTTAACACTTAAATCAGATGAGTTACCTAACTCCCTCGAGGATTGTTAGATTATCCATTAATTTATTAATCCATTAGTGTGGCTCATGTAAATAATATACTGACTTTAAATAAAAATATGATCTAATGTGATGGTTGTTTGACCTAATGGTAATTAAAGTTACCGGGATTTTATTTTGAAATTCAAAATCCCACTCCCTTTTTCAGAAGGTCGTTACAGAATGGATAACTGCATAACAGAAATGACATATACATAATCGAAAAGTTTCATGTGTTGATAACACACAAAAACAGAAAGTATTTTCTCAATTTCATGCATTGTAAATTGAAATCAGGGTACATTAAAAGGAAACAATCTCGATTTTCTTTGGAATTGTTTCCTATATCCCATGTATGCTGTGACAGATTACAGTTTCCCTGCCGTTAACTTGAATTTCAATTTTCATAAATATTTTGAATTGCCTAAAACGTATTTGTGGCTAAGAATGAATTGAAATGCAAATAGGGATATAATGGATTGAATTTCACGTTTTGAAAAGTAACATAACATGGCTCTACATGGATTGCATTGTTTTGACTTTTGATGAAATAATTCCAAACAAGGAACATGAAATGAACACATACTTTGCATGTATTGCAATTGTTAACGTCTCAAAAGTTATCCTATTCAACAATGTAATGTTAAAAGAAATACTCTATTTTTTAAACAATGTATTTGTTGCTTTCCAAGCATGAAATTCATGTATTATTGCAATGTTCAATCTTTATCCATTCCTTGCTAAACAATCATTTCCTTAATAATTATCCATTCTTTGTGTATTCAAGTGTTAAATAACTGTTGGATCCCCTAACAATATGCATAAGTGTGATTAATTCCAAACAATGAAACAGTTTAAATAATGCAAAGTATAGAGATTATTAAAGCTTGACAAATTTCAATCATAATCATCGATTATTTTTCATGCAGTTTAAACAAGATGCATTTTAAAACATGCTTAGTTAGTGCTGAATTGGTCTACCAAGTGAACCTAAGATGGCCCAAAACCATGTGTAAGATGAATGCTTTCATAATTCTCTATTGTCCTGTTCCATTTGATTCTGATGTGTCAATGTACAAGTTAAGAATTTGCAACTCAAAGAAGATGTTGACAGACACAAACCTTGTTTTTATAGGGAGTTTCATTGAAACACATACTGAAAATTCCAATTCATTCCATGACAAACAAAGTATGAACTAATGATTTATAGGCTAGATTGCACCTAGTGTCGAAGCAGGTACAGGATACATGTACTTGGGTGTGGTCTCAATGAAATGAATCTACACATCCACTGTCTAGTCTACATATATCATTATCTCAGATGTATGATATGAATATGATATCCTTAAATCCTTAATCATTAAGTTAGAAAGTATAGTGTAGGGTGCTCCTAAAAAAAATAATATAGAAACTATAGTGTGATTAGGTAAATAAAGATTATTGAACTTTGAGTGGCTATATTAAATTTTAGTAGGAGCATGAAAGGTATATGAAACATGATATGTCATTTTACCCAAAGGCTTCTCTACCATAATAGGCATCTTATATTTTTTTGGGGAGACACGTATTTTACAATTTGTATATTTGGTATGGTGAATCTCTAAGTATGAGAAATCCTAAAGGAGCAATAAAATTTGTGAATGGATTTTTGCTTTTCCCCTTTTCCTTTTTTGCCTAATCTATAACTGACCAATTCTACATAATTCACTCTTTTGAAGGCCCAGTCTCTGTCCCTCTATCAATAGGCTTAAAGGCAATTATTTTTTGGTCACGGTCAGTGATGTGTTCATTTGACTGATCCTATTTCTTAATGTAATTAGAAATTATTAGCATTAATCATCTTTGGCTTCTCCCTGTGTGTTATTTTGGAATTCAAACTTGAGGTTTGACCTCACGCAAAAATACAAAAAACAAGGCATTGGGATGTGATGTGTAAGATGCTGCTAGGTAGAGGCTACATAGGCCATAGGTTTAACGTATTCAGTTAATGGTAAACTATGAAAAGAGTTCAGCGTATGTTTCAAGATTGAGTAAAAATAATGGGTTGCTTAACAGCTCAATGTAGTAGTTTAGGTCTCCATTTGTAAGTTGCCATTTTAGTAGATTCTCCCGTTTATGGTTACAAATAAACGAGTAAAGTTCCATTTATGGTGAAGATAACTTAGACAATTAGAGAAAGACCTCTAAGACTTAGACTGGTGTTTGATTTATGAGAAATGCTAACAAGTACTCTCTTCGTTTTTAAATATAAGTAAATTTTGACTTTTAGGTTTATTCAATTAATGATGTATGTGGTTATAATTGAATGAACCTAAAAGTCAAAATTTGCTTATATTTAAAAACGGATGGAGTAATTTAGAACGTTGATTAAGAAAATTAGAGTGAAAACTTTATCAATTTTTTTTTACAAGTGTCCTTATGACATTTGTTAATAGAATCCTTGATTTATAAGAAAAAAATGTCCCAAAATAACATTTCTGTTTTAATTTTCAATACATCAGTTAATTATTTTTTATATAGGCTTTTAGGCTTTATCGAACCTTAAAAATGAGTGGATGACATGTTGTAATAGAGTCCTGATATAATTTCACACGAACTTATCACGACAGCAAAACATCAGTTGTAACAAACAAAAAACAGGCTCCACTTACCATACACGTCAGCCAGCAAAAATTAAGGAATTGGTTTTTTAATGGTCGTGAAGCACTCGTGAAGTTTCTAGTCACTGTAACAAGCATTTTCCAATAGACAATACTCGAACCAATATATATTTTTTGAAGTAAATCATACTAATTGGCATTTATGAACCTAGAAAATGATAGATACAGTGACAAAATATATTAAGAAAATTTTCAGACAGTGTAGTTGCTAACACTTTTTCTTAATTACACATCACTACCTCCTTTGATTTCCGGCAAATAACAAATTTAATTGGTTGAGACGTTTCCTTGATAAATTCTTGATAAAAACTCTCTAGATAAATAGCAATGCTATGTGAACCCTTCTAGCGTGATCTATTTCACCCATAGTTTAATTTGACTTGTCTTAACAAAAAATAGTTTAACTTAAAACTCAACTTTTAATATGGTAATTTTTTGTTCGAATTTGACTCAATCTAAGTTCACCGACAACTCATTTTAACTTGTTAGCTTGAATTAATGGCCAAAAATCAAAAGACAATTTGAAGCAATTTTAGCTCAATCTGACTTGATCCAATAAAAATTAGTTCAACTCAAAACTTGACTTGAGTTTGATTTAAACCTATTTTAATACAAATCTTCAACTCATTATATCAAATAACATGAAATCAAAAGACAATCAAAGATAGTCCTTTTGATTAAAATAAATTCATATATAAAAAGATTTTTTTTCTTTTTCCCTTATTTTCTCTTATGCAGATGCAAATCAAGCACAAATGCTATAAAAGTTAAACATGACTTTCATATAGAAAAATTTAAATGAAACAACAGCAGAAAAATACAGCAAATTTCTGCTTCAATGACTCTTTCCTAAAGTACTAGTACTAGAAAAAGAATATCAGTGCCACATCACGTGTTGGTCATCAAACTATAGTCACATGGTGATTTTTTTTATCCAGTACGACCTTTTAAAGCTAATTGGCTGTCACATAGAAAATGCATCGCTGCATTTGCATTAAAAGGCTGCAAATATTTTATATTGAGTGATTGCATTGATAGTAAAGGATTCTCTTGCTCTTATATCTTCCAGTGTTCATTATTCAAGAAGGTGAGAGAGTCCAAAGGGTGGTGTCAACGTTATCTTTAATTTTTCTTTTAACTTTTTTCGTTCAAAAGGTTTACTTTTCATAACTGGCTCTCATGATGGCCAGAGGATGCATTGAAGTTCTGTAATTTTGGGTAATTGAACGATGGTACCACCTATCTTTGTTGTAAAGAAAAGGATGTAAAAGGGAAGAAAAGGCGCTTGTGTTAATTAAAATTTTTTTACATATGCTTCCATGCTAGTGCTCTTGCAAATCAACACTAGTACTATCATTCCAAATCTTAATGTAAATATGTTTCTACCTTAAATTATGAAACGAGTTCAATTGGAGTGGGGGTATGTTACTGGCAGAGAGGCGAATTCAAAAACTCATTTTTTGGCGTGACTATAACAATAGTGTAAAAAAAAAAAAAAATTAAATTAAATATTATGTACTATTTCATCCAATAAATTATAGAATAGGCTAACGCACGGGTTTATTATTAAGGAATTGACATACGAATAATAAAAATGCAATATATAATTTGCAACAATGAAAAAAGAACAGGTGATAATTCATAGTAGACAAAATAAAACACTTCATAAAATGTATAAAATCAGAAAATATTATAAAAGAAAATTTAGT
>Ga0099826_10000840_pt1 | contig 16595 bp, 7 predicted proteins | sample Mtrugardesep15_FD_76830 | JGI IMG/M metagenome (GOLD analysis project Ga0099826, IMG submission 76830) | Root nodule microbial communities of legume samples collected from California, USA - M. trunc garden sep15 | ecosystem: Host-associated > Plants > Roots > Nodule | place: USA: California... | reverse complement strand
AGATGAAAAACACTTTCCAGTTTATCATCAATCAAATTATTGAAATAATCACTATGGTTTTCAAACACAGTTGACACACCAAGGCAATTAGGATTCAGGAGAACAACACCGGGGTAGAAACCCGAACCCTTTTACATCCACCATAAATCAATGAAAAAAATCAAATCTATATTTGATATTCGACAACAAACAAGGCATTTTATATACATTCTTGCACCTATATGATGTGTCTTAAAACAGTTGTCCCTGAAATAGATGCTCATATTTCAATCCACAACCCTTTTTTCGATATCTAAAAAACACGTATCAAACATCAGATTGCTTTTCTTGGCTCTGCCTTTTCTTTTTCATTTGAGTTGTTTTGAAATACAAGATCCACCTTCAAACCCACCTAGCCTTGTGGCAAAAAAATGTAGGGAAAAAGGCATTAACAAGTTCTTAAACAGCCTCAAATATCATCACAGCATTTTGCAACTTCGCTCACCATTATGTGGACAAAAAAACTAGAGTTCACACACCAGTATCCATGTTTTTACCGAACATCTGGCAATTCTGTTTTTAATTTCTTGTTCCGTGTGAGGTTCCAGTGTCCCTAAAATCACCTCAGTCGTGTCATCTGAAGTTCACACCACCTTTGAATCTGAATTGCTACTAACATGTTTAATGCCATAATCATCATCCTCGAGATCGCTGAAAGATATATCTTCTTCATTCACAATAGGCAGTGTTGCTGCACTATATCCCCCTAAATCAGAATCATCGTCTGGCCAATCATCGTCACCGTCATCATCATAGTCCTGAATCATAATTTGAGAAGGTCGACCACTTTTTAGATCTTTGTTTTCAGTTTTATTAATTGGATTTTCCTCAATAACTGACTTATCCGATAAATGTGATCCAGAACTTTCAACTGTGTACTTTTCAGACTCATTATCTGCCATCACAGACAAAGAGGTTGTTCTATATCCGTATGTCCGATGAGGCATGTCATCAGAATAGGTGTCATCTGATAAGCTGGGAGTAGAATCATGATGCTGAGCATTGTCTCTTGAGTAGAGATCACTTCTTCCGAAAATTTCAAATTCAGGCTTTGTTTGTTTCTGCAATTCCTGCATCCACATTGATCTAGCTACCATGACCTGCAGTTAAAACTAAGATATTAAAAAAGTTTATCTACCCATTATCCTAGCTGTAAAATACCAGCTGAATGTAGAAGAGCATGTAAACTTTAGACATAAGCATTAGAGACAAATACTGCTTGCAATCAATGAACCAAACTAAGAAAAGGAACATTTCAACACTACTTTCCGAGGAAAAATGAGAAACACTTCGGCAAACCTAACCTCTTCAAATAAAGCAAATATTCTCCATGGTAAAACAATGATAGATCTAACAAATCCTAATTACAAATCTCTCTTTAAAATAACTATAGATATTGCAATTTGCAATCCAAAAGAAGAAACAACTGCAGCTACCAATTCAATTATTAGCCAACCAATCAAAGTGCACGGTCATAAGAAGTCGGGGAGAATATGACATATAGACACTTTTCTTTTAAAAACTTGTAATTTGTGAGGCTATGTTAGGATATCTAATGGTGAGTAGAGAAGACTTCAATATAATAGAATGAAATAAAGTTACTGTTCCATCGTTTAAAATTTTCAACGAAGAAAAAGACTTCTTCCATCCCATTCTGCCCAAAATCCAAGGGAGTGGGGGGGTAAGATATTGGATAGAATGGGGTAGAGTCCATGAAATCATGTTGCATTCTTTTATATTCTATTCTTAACAATCCAGACAATAGAATGTTTAACGATCCTATCCATTTATCCCTTTTCACCAATCCAAACATAACCGTATTAGACAAATATATGAGAAGTGTACATTTGAAGTACTAATCATTTGTATTATAATTTGGAATTCTAATAATACGAGACACCAAAATTGACACCAGGAAGAAGGATTATAACAATAGCGATTATATCTTTCCAATAATCTCTATTCTTGTATTCCAATAACAATCAAAATTTGGAAACTCCAGTCCGCATCTAAAATTGTGTAATGTGTTCTACAAAATTAGAAGAAAACTTAAAAGGCAAATTATTTTTAGAAATGGAGCACACAAGAATATACAGGATAAATATATGTGTACTTGTTGACGTCTCACTAAGCAGAGAAAGACAGAGATAGACTCATAAAGCGAGCATAATTTTGATGCTCAACAGATCTCCCGACTGAAGTAGAAATTTAAATATTCTTTACATAACCACTGAGTATTGAGACATCGACAATAAAAAAAACATTTAGAGTTGTTAAATAACCAGTATAGCACTGCTATACCACTATTTATTACATATTGGGATTTGGAGCAACCGTGATGAAAGCCCATACGCTATTGCAATTCTGCTACCTACCACTGCAACAGTGGTGGTTTTTTGCATATTTGTGATAGCAGTTAGTTATTGCTTACCTAGCGGAAGTTTCTGTTTTTTTATGCTTTTTCCCTAATGTAACATTAAAAATATCACATGAGCTGCACATGCCATATTTCTTAAAACATAAGAAATAAAATAATGTTGAGTTGGTGATGAGATGGGGTCATATATAACCCCATGACCTAGGCAACCTCTCATCACTAAACTGCTTCTGCCTCTCCATCTTCTCTCTTCATTTCATATTTCATCTCCATCAAGACATTGATTATGAGGATTCATTTCAGAAGTTGAAGGATATGCCTCACTATATAAAAATGAGGATAAAGCTTATGTTGTGGAAGACGAGAATAATTAGATCTTTTTATCTTTATCGCTAGTTAGAATTACCAGTAATTAGTTGTTTTGAACTACTATTTCGTTTTTGAGTTTTAATTCACTTTTAATGTGTTTCCGGTTTTTCTGCAGCAATATCTGTAACTAAGCATCATGCTTTATCAGTTGTTTGAACTATTGTATACGATCATTTTTATCAACCACTTTGCGGCTTCCACTATTTTCCTGCCACGCAATCCACTACTTTTCATAGCGGATTTCTAATGATCCGCTACTTTCCGTGATCTGCTATTAATTGGGTTATCTTGTAAAACACACACAGTGGGTTCCACCAATAATCAGGAAAAAAAAACTGAAATATCTTAATGCTATTTAGAATCTAGAAATTACAGAGCACCATAAATTCGAACCTCTGAGAAGAACATACAAGCATTTCAGTTCAAATGAGTAAGCCACAATATACAAAGAGGGCCAAGCATCATGAATTGAAGGAATAAATGCAACAGTTAGGTAGCTTTTGCACCTTTATTAGTCGGTCGCTCTGCCTAGTTTATAATTTACACTAATCACTTATAATTTACAAGCAATTGCACACGAGAGAGAACTACACATGACAATTATTCCCAAGTAAAGTCCCAAAAGACAGCATTGAAAACCACCTATTTTCCAAACTTCAAGCTTGGACTTCTATCTAGTACAAATACCGGGATAATTTGTAGTCTAAACTCTAAAGTATCCTAACAGTTATAAATATATAAAGAAGTATTCAAAATGACTTCATTGAAAACATGTTTCCAGAGATAATAAGACTATAAGAGCACGGCAAAATAACTAACCTGGGGTGTAGACAAAACCTCAGAATCTAGTTTATTAAGCCTTGAATGCAAAAGTACAAAATAGACTTTCCAAAAGTAACTTTCACTCATATGACAAGGGCACAATTCAATTCGTAGTGCAGCTAATCTCGGAGCAAGCCTTTCAACGACCATAGCATGATCTCGTTGGTCCTCGGACATTTCAAAATCTACAACGAAAAATATAACAGATAAAACCAGCAATTTCTAACACATTATTATTATTGTAAGGCTAATTGAAGAAGATTACCGTCGTTATCATCTTCCTCGTCAATAGGAAAATCCAACCAGGTTTCAGGATGCATAGCAATATTCATTGCAAAAGTCAAAACCTCCTCCGTAATTCCAACGGCGCATTGTATATCAAATTCCCTTTCCTTGGAATTCGGTTGAGGATCATCCCCACGGAACACACCTTGTTCCATTTCAGAATTTTGATTCGAAATAACCGCATCAAATTGTCGTTGATGTTCAACTTGATCTTGAGATTGAGAAATAGTTGAAGGAGGAGGAGCAAGAAAAGAAGCCATACCCCAAAATTGACGAGTTAGGGTTTGTTTGATTTCGTCGAGGTCTTCTTTAACACCACGACCTTGCAACGTTTCATCATCATTATTTTCTGATTCATTTGCATTATTATCTTGTTGGTGGTAATTATTATTTCTAGGTGAGGTGGTTGGAGATTCGGTTACGACGTCGTTTTGAATGTCATCATCAACATCATCGATTCGAAGAGAGTTTGCAAGAGAACGAGCAAACCATGATGACATTTTTTTTGTTTTTTAAAATGAACAGCACAAAACAAAAAGCGACCTTCGAATTTGAGGTTAAAGGTTGGGATCATAATCAGGTGGGTGTTGCGTTACGGTGGTCGTCTACTTTTGGATTTTAGACGCAACACACCACCGATCTATCTATTTACTATTATTTATTTATGGAACAGTTCAACTTGAATTTGAATCAAGAATGAATAAGACAAGACAACCAAACCAGGATGTCAATCTAGCACGTGCATTTCAACAACTAAGAGTAAAAACATTTATATACGCCGTTCAATAACTAAATTCTTGTTAAAATAACATTATTGTAATAATGGATTAAGCTTATGTTAGCTATAAATTTATTCTGCTTTCCCTAATTGTTTAATATCACTATTTTTATTTTATTTTATTTTATAAAAAATCTTGCCTTTTTACCAATTAACTCTTGTTCAATATGGAGTACATTGTTATTAGTTTCTTTCAAAAATATATTTTTTATTATTTGAGATTGTATTTAAATATGATTTTCCACCCTCACTCTTAATTTCTACCCTCAATCTTTCCATTTATATTCTTAAATTGAACTGACGTAAATATATCTAAACATACATTAACTCTCCGTCTCTCTAACGACCATCTATTCTATGGTGAGCATCCCTCTTTAATGAAAAATATTTTGTTGTTCTTAAGCCTCATACAACTCTCATCCATTTAATCTAAATTAACAAGCAAAACCTTTTAACTGTGTGAAATTAAATTGTATAATATGAACCGATTGTGATAAATTACTGCATGAAATAACAATTATATGAAATCGGGTCTGCCATAGGGGTGCGACCTAAATATTATGCAACTCAAGCTATTTTTTAGGTTTCAACTTTCATTAAACTTGAAAATGATTGTAGATTGGATCTCACTTTTTATAAAATGGTCACACATTTTGATGAAATTAGATACTAGTCTCCTGTCGCTTTAGGCCTAACCTGTGCGTCAAGTATCACTAAATCTTCTTCTTCTGAACACCTCTCTCTATCTAGGGCGGAGATGATCTCATGTGTTCTCTCATGTTTTCTAAATTGGAGAGATCTCCACCCTTAAACTCATTTATCCTTTTTTTAATTCCAAATTCTCTCAGTTCCTTCTTCTCTTTTCTACCAAATCAATAACTTGGATTGCACACGACTCTCATATGACATGGGAGAATAAGTGAACCTCTTTTTAAGAGACCGCTTAAACATCACACAAATAACATTTGACTATTTATAAGATTCAGAATTTTCTTATATGTTTAGATCCAAGATGCAAATGAATTTTCTAGTGCATTGATGCATATTCACCGACAAAGATATTATTTGCATTAAATTTTTTGCATTAAATTTTATTATGAATAGAAGGTTCAAAATAAAAATTTGGACACCTATACAACTTGTCATAATTGGTTATTTTTAAGTGTCATCTCACTTTTATATTGTTTAACTTATATTTTTTCATTCAATATAAGATTTCTCGCTCACACTTTGACACACCAACAATTCTCCCACTCAAATTTGAGTCACACTTGGCACACCAACAAGAGGAACATAAATAATATAGAAATAAGAAACCACGGGTTCGAAATATAGACCACCCATTAGCCCTGCACATTTTTGTCCTGTCTTACACAAATCTCCGTACTTGCAAAAACACAATTTATATAAGTTACAATTGAAGTATAGAAATTGCAAGTTAAAGAAAACGGAGTTGGTTGTATTTAAAAACGTGAAAGAAACTGAAGAAATCATCTTGTGTTTTCATGATACTGTTGTAGTAAGCATACATTGGGAAATCAAGACATTAGTAGAGTAATCAAGAGTGCACATTTTCAAAACTCGTTAGACTTTTGCTTCAACACTGCATTGCATTTCTAAGCAATCATTATTCAAACTAGACAAAAGCTTAATCAATTGAGGCACTACTCCAATGCTCACAATAGAGCTTCTAACTGATTCACAAGAAAACATGAGTCTAGTTAGAACCTCTGTTGGGTGCTTCTTATCCCTCAGTAACAAAAATCCAATCAAAAGACTCAAGCTTGACTTGAGACAAGTACTTTTGTGTCAAAGTCACTCCTCTCCAGTTCCATCATTGATTTTTCTTCAACTCAACTTAAATCCAATAATTACTATTTTCAAACATGCACTAAGTGTATCAGTGTGTTTTCTTTATTATGTTAAGCCATTCTTATATCAAGCTTCAAACTCACTACATTTTCAAAACATCAATGATCAAAAATATTTTTTCATATATTCACATCACAGCAATTAATTCCTATATCAATAAATAAAATGACAATACAAAACTCTAAAAAAAATTAAACTTGCAGATAATGGATGTATAACTCCATCACATCAAGTACTAACTTTCTGCATTGTTACTATGCATGTCCACGATCATTTCTCATCAAATGCAGCTAAAGAAATATTGTTCAGACCAAGTTGAGCATTAGAATTAATTCTACTAATCTCACCAATTATTTCATCAAGTGCAACTTTATCTTTCAATATTGAAGTATGAGTCACCCCTCCAATCTTAATAACTTTCAAGTACTGATTTTTCTCATCTTTCCATAGAGATTCAAGTGCCAACAAGCTCACCATGTTCACAGTTCCGTCGCCATCACCATAAGAAAACTCCGGGGGCTCATCAAAATCGCCATTCCTATAAAACAATTCCTCTGGAGTTTTCACACCCTTTCCTATAATACAAGTCATAGCCACTTCTGGTGCATCTATTTTCGCTATCAAAGGTAAAATGCGAGTTTCATAAGGATAAACCCCTTCAGGAAAACCGATATCTTTAAGAAAATCAACCATATCATGAGCTGAGTAGTTTCTATATGGAGTAATAACTAAAGATTTATCAATATCAAACATCTTAGGATTAGGCAAAAGCCATAGGTTACTCTCAGAAGTTCTCTGTTCATTTCTTACTAGCAAAGGGTTTACTAATGGCACCCCCAAAGTATTGCCTGATGCGAAAGTAAACATTTCATCAACAGTTCCACCCCATGGAGCAGAAAGTGCTATAAAATGTTTAATAAATTTCTTGCGCCAAGAAGAAGGGTTTCGATTAAGGAGTTCGAGGACAAATAAACCTCCTAAGCTGTGTGAGACAAGTACTACCGGCTTCCCTCCATTAGAATTGCTTGCTTTTTCTATTAAATTCTTTAGGTCGTTTAGGAATTTGGAACCAACTTGAGATGGATGACCTGGTGCTGCTAGACCATATCGAAAATCATAGGGAGCTCCAAACAGATTTTCACCGTCTATGTAACCAAGCCGTTCTAATGATTCTACTAAGGGTGCCATGTACTCTGTGACAAGCCTACACATGTAACATTAGTGTATAAGGTACCATATAATAATTTTCTTTTTGAGCCAACAAGATGCATCAAAAACTTGTGCCTGATTTTGTCCACAATGAGAACACTGATTAATGCATAATGAAGAACAGTGACATCATCTGGAAACAATGATGTCAAGTTAATTTCTCTATAGCATTATATATATCTAAAAAGTGTATATATATCAGCATCTTGCAATTTGATGATACACACATGCAAGAATTTTTGTTCCACTGTATCAGATTCCTTCCCATATAATAATTGAAAGATAAAATATTCCATTGTATGAATAATGTAACACAAATTATCAATGAGTGTATCTCCAGGTTATAACCTTGAAATTGTAGGGTATTGTCAAGTTGATTTTGAACCTAAGAAATTGACAAGAAATTATAAATTGTTGGTCATTTTAGTCCAAACAGAATGGCCTTTTAGCAAATATTTTCATTTTCCCGTGTGAATCAGGTATTCTCTGCGTGCAACTATAGAGAGAATAATCCCTCGAGTTGGATATGACTGCAATGGGTGGTAAAGTTCTCTTTCAAAAGATTTAACATTTTTGCATTCTCATGGCTGAATTTGAACCCATAGAACCTCTTATTAAAATGAAAGAGATCTCTTACCATCTCATTTAAGTGTTTTTAGGTTAATAATTTCAAATTAGTCCAAAGGTTAAAAACGGCTAATAAGTTTGGCGGAATCACGATCAAATTGACAAACTCACCGTCAATTCAAACATGTACTAAATTAAAGTTTCACTAAATCAGGGACTTGGTCCCACAACCAATCAGATGATCTCATAGTGAGCTAGTTTGTTAATTTCAAAGACTGAACATAAAATTCCCAGAACAAAGTACAGGAAATAAAACAAAATAAAGTTAAAAGCATGATTATGAAATAAACTTACTTAAGACGAGGATTAAGATAAAGAAGAGAGTAAGTAGAACCAAAGCTAGGGACACGTGTCTCAACTCCAGGTGCATTAAAATAATCATCAAGGTCTTGATCATAATAAAGAGTCATACGAGAAGCAAAACATTTGGTGAAAGGAGCAAGTAAGACACTTGAGTCAAACCATAATCTAAACCAACCATTTTTCTTCTTGAAAGGAGGGTACCATGGATCACAAATTAAGGTAGAAGGTTTGTATTTAGTGGTTAGTTTTGCTTCTAGTTGGTTCCCTCCATTACCTGGTATTAGTATCACTGGATTGAGGTTGTTGTTGCTTGTGCTAATGGCAACATTTGTGCAACAAATTAATGATACCATCACTAGCAGTGTTAATGTGTTGGTAATGCAAATTTTGAGACTAGGTTCCTTCATCATGATAAAAAATATATGATTACTGGGATTTGTTTTTAGTGAAGAAATTGCTTTGGATAATGTTTGGTTTCACTCAAACATGGCATTGTTATTTTGTGAGTTAGTGTATTTAGTAGGCACACAAGTATGTGTATAGTGTGATGTATGTGGTGGAGATTTTTTAACATTTCAAAAATATGCAAAAATAAAACGGGTGAGAAGCTGCCACGTCGTCACGTATTAATGTCAATCAGCGATGAGAATATAAAGTTGGGCCCAACTTCAATTTTTGCTATTGGGCCGAAATGTATTGTTTGTCCAAAGCTTTTGGAAAATTGCTATTCTCCCAACAGAAAACGCTTAATCCCATACAAACTGACCAAAATACCTCCGCGTGAGTTAACTCATGCAGGTGTTAAACCCAACGTAACTTAAGTTATGTTTGCTATCTCACGTGAGTTAACTCACGTAGGTTATATCCTAGCGTGAGTTAACTCATGTAGGTTATAACCCCAGTGTGAGTTAACTTACGCGAATGTATTTTGGTCAGTTTGTATGAAAATAAGCGTTTTTTGTTGGGAGAAGAGCAATTTTCAAGCTTTTGAAACAAAGATTTCTTTTACAGAATTTTGAAATAGATAATTTGTTATTTTGGTTAATAAATTAATCATTATGGTTTTCTAAATTTTTTATGCCTTTTATTGCTTCTAAAATTTCTAAGTGTTTTTTTTTCACTTTTGAAAGTTTTCTAATAAAATGTTTGAGTTTAATAATATAATTAAATTACTCTTCGGTAAAATAGTTATTGAACTAATGTAGTTGATGAACATCTCTTAAGAAAGAATGTAAGAGTCGGGTTCAAACTCTGACCAAAACGATTCATGTAACAATCATTTGTTGAATGTTATTTTATAAGGTTATCATCTAAAGTGAACTCATTTGAAATTATTAGAGTAAATAATGCTCATAAATTAGTACCAGAATGATTTATTTATTTTTATTGAAAAATACCCGAATGAATTTTATAAGGAGTTGCAATGTTAGAAGCAACAACAGTTTTCTTTTAACTAAAAAAGCAACAATAGTTGGTTTTTTTTTTTTCTTGAGAGAGCAACAGCAGTTGGTTGGTGGCATCCTTTTCCGCACAATAGAATAGGGAAGGTATTTGTTTTAGAGATTGTCAATTTAAGACATTTTAGATGACAAAAATATCAACATATTCAACCCTGTTGCCCGAGTCTAGTCATTGTGACCCGCTTCGTGAGGAGGCACTCCTTTCTCCATATCACATTTTCATTCTACAAATATCTCTTAATTTTGGTGGAAACTTATTAGAATGCAGAGACCAATGTCTTTACTCCTTTTTTGACAAATTCTTTGTTGAGTATACTAGTATACAAGACAACAAGGTTGATCAAGTGTTTGTCTAGTTTTTTGTAGTTTCAATGATGCTGGAAGATGTAGTTACTTCATTTTTCTAAAGAGATTATTAACCTTTATTTTGGCATAACAAAAACAAAAAAGTTTTCTTAAATTTGGTGATACTTATGTTGCCAAACAATATTCTATTTTTAATGTTTTGACTTTAGTTGTGTATGATAAGTCCTTTTTTCTTTGAAGTTTGAACAGCTAAACTACGTCCATGTCTCAAAAAAATCAGTTTCCATGTATTACAGTATTTACTTATTTGACCGGAGGGATATATTACTTTTATAGGTAAATGTTACTCAATTAGTCTCAAAATAAGTAACTTATTTGACCATTTTACACATGCTAATAAACATATTTGACTTTTAATATATTTAATTATATACCTATAAAAATTATAAAAGTTTGATATTTTGAAAATATTTATCGAGACAAATTTAAAACATCTTATATTATACACCCTTTTGTCTTTATGTAATAGTAAAAAACTATAATCCAAATATCTTATATGAATAGTACACATATTCAAATTAAAACACTTATTTTAAGTATATTATTGTTGGAGGAGAGGGTGAATGTTACCTTGAATATCTTTTTCAAACTCCTTCCAACTCTAACCATAAACCTTTCAAAACACCGGAGGGATATATATAATAATTTGGGTAACTTGAGATTAATTTGAACATTTTTTGATTAAAGACGGCTACAATTATTGGCAATTTCAACTTTCAAGTTCGTAGTTGATTTTGTAATTTGAGAACTGATTGATGACCCTACACTTCATTTCAATAACAAAATTACAGAGTACATCTTTAATAATACAACTAGTTGCCAAGATGGGAAGCCTTTTATGTCTTTTTGTTCAAGAAGAGTCAACAAGCCTCCATTTAGTAATTCGTTTTCAACGTACATCGTTTGATTTTATTTCAAGAACGTCATAATTCTCCCAATGTTAGTATAAGTTTACTGCTACGTTATTGCTAATCTTTTCCGTGTTAGTTTAAGGCACCTAAAACCTTAATAACGGCCTTTCACTGTATCACAATCAAAGCAATTCTATAGTATATGAAAAAGTCAAAATGGAATACTACTAAGTTGAATTATTGAAGTATTACCGATCCATATAATCCAAAGCCACCTTAAAATAATAGACTATAATGATTACAATAACAACAATAATGTTATAGGGTAACACGTTCCACAACAACTTTGGTCTTATCTAATCTTAAGGTATTCTTCACTTCTTATCAGGTGTGCCATGAATAGATACGTGCCATATTTCACATCTTCATACCTACCTTCCTTATATTATTAACTATATAAATTCTTCTTCATTTCACCCACTCCTCCTATCCTAAGTTTCTTGATTTTATTCACAAACTATTATTTGTTGTATGTTTTTTAGTTGAACTTGAAGCCACTACAACACAAACCTTAGCTTAGAGATGAGGAAAAGTGGGAAAGAGCAAAAACAAAACAAGATAGTGAGAATAATAACAACACCAATAAGAGTGTTGGTAAAAGCAAAAGACATGTACGTAAGAAGCATAACAAAGTGCGGTAACAACATGAATTACAGCAATCCTACTGGAAGATTCGAGAATTTACCGCGAAGTTACAGCGCGGTAACTTCTCAATCCGGTGACAACGAGGATTTTGCTGAGTTAATGAGAGCAGCTTCAGCTAGGACTTTGGTTAACCGAATTGATATGGATTTAGTTCTCAAACAAAACCAAGAACTAGAAGCAAAACCCGTTTCTTCAAACGGGTTACCCAAATCCGTTAGTGTTGGTATGGGTCGGATTGATGAGGAAAAGCCTAGTGATGATTTGGGTGAAGATGATGTTCCTGTTGTGGTAAATTCTTATCCAAGAAGTAGAAGCTATGCTGTTGGAAAAAGAAATGTTGTTTTGTAGAATCATCAAAATCAATCTCTCTTATGATTTCATTTTTCATGTTCTGGTAATTTTTATTTCTATTTGATTTTTTTGTTTTGTTTAGTCATTGGTTCATATCTGGTATATCTCAATCAATGCAATTCAATTCTTTCTCTTATCCGATATTTTTTGTTAAGAGAAATTATCTTTTGACACTTAAACACTTTATCAACACCTTAGAGAGAAAATAAAATGAATAATTGTGAAGACACGGAGAAAGTTGTGGAGTTGATGAATGTGAGAAGTTAAAAAACAATATAAAATTGAATCACCGTAAACCTATTAGTTTTCCACTTTACATACTTGGATTTTCCCTTTTTCTATCATAAAACAATGCATTTTCCTTTTAATATTAATACCTTAAGACTCTTGCCTAGTAAGAAAAAGAAAAAGAAAAAGAAAAAAAAAACCTCTATCGATGGAAACTCAATAAAATGTGTTATTTGAACAAATATTTGTGAAACAATTTTTGTGACAATCATAAGTTTATAAAGAAAAATATTTATTGACTTAGAAATCAAAATAATAGAGGAAAAAAGTAAAAATATAAATAAATATAAGAGACAAAATTGTCATAAAATAGTTATAGAAATATTTTTTCTCCAACTCAATCCACATTTTCCTTAACCTTTAGCAGTAGCATCATTATGTCATTGTTTGTCTTTGGTGCATTAAACAAGCTTTTGTAGGGACAATTAATATATCCGCTTGTGCAAAAAAAAGCTTTTATGAGAACAATATAAAATTATATGTGGGATCATCATCTAAATTTATATAGCTGCTTGTGTTTAGTAGATGATTAATAAGTTATGACAAGACCTTGTTATTTTTACTAAGGAAAAAACTTTGGGTGCAATACTCTAAGCAACATTTGTACTGTTTTACGTAGAAAAACTACCAATACTGCCTAAACTACTTTCTCCTTTTTTTTAAGGGAAACAATGTTGGTGATATTTGTATGAACGATTAACAAACCACAGCACAGCACCGATGGTACCATACCTAAGTTTGATTTTATTTATTTATTTTATTTTAAATATCTACTCATTTAAGCTGTAGTATTAACAATCCAGTTTGTCCCCTTGAACATAACTCATTTGGTAAGGGATAATGCGTAATTTATGCAGGGGCCGGAGTTCGAACCTCGGACACCCTACTTATTCATCTTAATGGTTAATTTATCTAGTCACTAGACTACTTGACAAAAAAAGACTATTCAATTCAATATTAAAAGAAATAGCGAAGATAAGTTCATAATTCTACAAATTTTCTTCTCACACGATATTAGGTCCTGGTTTAGAGAGGTTCTAAAAACAATCACTTTCTAATACTCGCTCTAAAGGGTGAGACAAATTTTTTTTTTTTTTTTAGATTGTGAGACATATATTTTATCTTATAAAGAGTGAGTGTTAAGATGAGATATTTCTATCCCTAAAAAAAAAGAAAATGTTAACGAGTGTTTTTGAGACACTCTTTAAGACCTTTAAAAGATAATTATTTTTTGAAATTTTTTATAATCAACGCATTAGAAATTAAAACATTTAACTTTTTTTATAAAATAATTTCTCTTTTTAGAATGCTTAAAGAATATCCTTGAAACATTTGTTAACAAGATGAGATATTTTTAATTTCCATATGTGTTTATATGGTCGGAAATACATAAAACAGACGGGGAAAGACAATTTATTAAACTTGTCTTATCTATATGTCTTAAGTGGATGATAACTCCAAGATATGAGTCAAGTGGGAGAAAACAAATCAGAATGACAAGATTTCAGTCAGTGTATATAACACTATCGAGTAAAATAAAAAAAGAAAGATAAAGGAGGGAACCTGAATGAAGATAAAATAAAAGGATAGCTTTTCTAAGTTGATTACGTGCTTTATATATTTTAACGTAACGATGGATATTGATGTGTCCATTTATCTTCCTTTTTATTTGTATGGAGTATATATTTTAACTTAATCAATTTGGTTATTCAACCTCACACAATTCATTAAAAAAATAAAATAATAATTGGTGATTTAACCTCACACAATCTCTATTTGACCTAACTTTGTGTTCGATTCAATCAACTCTGATTCAACATGAAAGTGATTGAGTCGGTAATAAGTTTAAAATTTTGAACTCATCATTTTTTTTAATTTGATTATGTATAATTTATTTTATGAATTTAATTAATATGCATTCTTAGTGTATAATTATTTTACACATGACATGTTGTAACGTCAACTAAAAAATATGAAAACATATAAGTTGTCGTATCTATTAATTAACGTGATAATACATCATTAAAAGTATGTGTAAAATAACATGATATCAGTTAAACTCTTAATTTATTTATTTTCTCTATCTTTTTTCTTCAATTTTGATCCCTTGGTCTTACAATAGATGTCATCTTCCTTAACAAATTTCTTCTCATAGTATTTGTACCTTTTGTGATACCAATACAACATATTTTTTTTCCACTACCATACTTTTTTTTTAAAAGAATTCCACTAACATACTCTTATCTATTGCATTTCAATCGTCTATAACAAACTATAATTAATAAAGGTACTTTAGTAAAATGAGATACTTTTTTACCAATAAATTCAACACTATTAATAATTTTTTTAATAACCGTGTAAAACTCAAATATGACATTTATTGTGAGACGGATGGAATAGTATTTTGATTGTGAGTGTAAAATATGTTTGAAATTTTATCTCCAACATTTCCAAGTTAATGTCGTTAAGTCTCACTAATATCAATAAGGGTCGAGTGTGATTAAAAATTTACTATTTGGTCTCATTTACAAGAGTTAGTTAAGTCTTAATTTTTTAAATTCATTCAATAAATGATATATTTAGTCTATATTAAAAACTGTCAACGCTATTTTGCTCAAGACATTCCAAACTGCAACTCTGCCTTCTATGCTGAGATTTTTGCCTTCTATGCTGAGATTTTTGCTGTCATTTTAGCAATAGAAATTGCTGCCAACAATCATTAGAAATAGATTAGGTCAACTTAACTTCATGTTTAGATCTTTTCAAAAAGGTGCAGACCTAGCTCCCCCTGCTCACTTTTTGCTTAATGACTTTTGGGTAATGCTCTTTGCATTACTTGGTTTACAAAAATAAAAAAAAACTGGAAATGAGACCAAAATAAGCACTAATTTTAAGAATATTTTAGACCATTAATAATTCGGATAAATATGCTGTAAATTTCCTACAATTTTGAGGACCAGATTAAATACTTATTCAACTGAAATTATGTGCTCTTTGTCCATACCACATTATTCGACCAAGAATAACAAATTAACAAAATTGAATAGGAAGACCATAAAATTAAAATAACAATTAAAAAACCCGATATGGAAATTAAATGGACTGCAGACTAAACTAAAAAAATTAAACAATTTAGATGTCTTAATCACGATGTTTTTAATAAACTATTATAGTCTACGGAACAACTCGTAGACCAAAGATACATAACCCTCGGACTAAATGGCCAAATACATATAAACCACATCTAATTATAGGGTGCCCTTAGGAAGAGGGAATTTTCACACCTCAAACATCACTTGGAAATCACATGAAAAATAGATATGTTATTTAACTATTTATTAAATAATTATCGAACAACTAAGGATATATAAATAAAGGTAGATATTGACTCAATAAAACAAAACAATAGAGAGAGTTAGAACACAGTAAGAGTAGAGAGAGCTATGAAGCCCGGATACGTAGTGCGATACGGGTACAATACGGGTATGTGAATACGCAAATTTTTTAAAATTTAAGATACGATACGACTAAGATACGTTAACAAAATATTTATATGCATGTAAAATACTTTAAAAAAAAACATTGATTACTCATACTATATAATCATAAAAGTCACAATTTACAAAAAAAATAAAATACACATGATCAAAATAAAAAATGTAAAGTTTTTGTATAAATCATATTATATTTTCATTCATATGTTAGGATATCAACAAATGTATCAATAAAAGAACTCAAAACAAAGTTTGTTTAATGTTGATTGATTAAATCTTCCCTCTCTGATTACTTTCATCCACCAAAATCATAATATTTAATTTGTTAATCGAAAAATAATTATAGTGATTCGTATCTTAAATTTTCACAACACAATCTCATTTTTATACACTTCATTT
>Ga0099826_10000839_pt1 | contig 16608 bp, 10 predicted proteins | sample Mtrugardesep15_FD_76830 | JGI IMG/M metagenome (GOLD analysis project Ga0099826, IMG submission 76830) | Root nodule microbial communities of legume samples collected from California, USA - M. trunc garden sep15 | ecosystem: Host-associated > Plants > Roots > Nodule | place: USA: California... | reverse complement strand
AGCATCTTATAAGGGAGGGAGTGTAAATTTTATTTTTCAAGGGAGGAAATTGTATATTTTAACATAAGAGGGGAGGAGAGTGTATTTCAAGCATCTTTGAGGGGAGGGGAGTGTAATTTACTCAAATTAAAAACATCAACACTAAAACATACGAGCATAGTTTTAAAAACCGGCTCGGACCGGTCCGACCAGGAATCAGTGGGGTGTCCGGTTCGGTCTGCATGATGGATCGGTGGTGCAGTTAAACCGGTGTGAACCGGTGAAAACCGGTGACCCGGCGGTTTTATGTAAACTAGCTGAGTCAACGCTTTTCGTTGACCAAGCTTTCAATTATTTTTTCAAAAATTTGAAAATTGGCATGGGTGGGACTCGAACCCAGGACCAGCTACCTGGAAAATGTATTAAGCATTAGCCACTGCGCCACTTGCAGTTTTGTGGTAAATTCTACTTTTTATTTATTATATTTAATATATTCAAGCTTAGAAGCCACTATATATTCCACCAGCCTTTTTTTTGACGGTATTATTTTTTTTAAAGCTAGTATTTTTATTTTGGAAAAATAGAAGCTAGTACACTCATCATGTATGTTTCAATTTTTTTTTTTTGACTATATGTATGCTTCAAGTTATTAATTTATTTTGATTAAAAAAAGTTGTTATTTTATTTTATTTTTTATATAAAAAAATTCCACTATAATAACAAACACCGCTAAGTTCTTGCTCACAACCACTAGGTCATAACTCAATTTTTGAGTTGTGACTATGTTTTCAATTTAAGCAATTAACCTATAAAATTATTATTGTTTGATATTTATTTTTATTTTACGTGTATCATTTTTTTTCGTTTTAAAAATGACGAAGTCACCGATTTAAACCGGTTAAATAGTTATATAAATTTAATCTTAAGACCGAGTTATCTAACCGAGTCATCCGAGTTGATCCAGTTTAGTCATGCGGTTCGACCAATGACCCAATGGTTCAACTATTGACCCAGTGACTCAGTACCCCTGCCGAGTCAATGTCCGAGCCGAGTTTTAAAACTATGCATACGAGGGGCCACCTAATCATAAAAGGGACAAAGAGTGGGTGCAAAATTGCTCAAAAAAAATAGAAAGTGTGAAATCGCATAATTGACAAAAGATAAAGGAAACAAGTGCAATTAAACCAATTTAATATTACTTTTTTAATTTAGTTAATATAATTGTACTTCTTTTGTTTTTCGTAAATAAGGATCTAGTATTATTCCTCTAAAACTAAAACGACATCGTATCATTCCTGTAAAAATAAAAATATTCTAAACAAAAATATAAATTATAAATCGTAATAATATTCAAACGATAACTTATTTTAAATCTGAAATCTCAAAAAAAAGATTTAGCATATTATTAAACATTGTTTTTATATTAAAAGTGAACATAATATTAATTGATCCTTTTCAAAATTGAATACAACTTATCTTGAAGTGAAAGTCTTTTTCTATATATAACGAGTACAACACCCTCAAAAATAAAAATCAAAGAAATTAATTTTCCTCCTAGTGGTCATGGCACAATATGAATGTTATAGGAATCATGAGCATCCAAGTCCCATAGATTTGTTCAAATTCAATGTCTGTATTCGTTATTACTACGCTAACTCAAATCACATACACCATGAAATTATCTTCAACAACCTTCCAACCATTGTATGCAAACAATTCTTCAGCCAAGAGGGTCGACTTTACCTACGAGCACATTTATCTGAGGAACCTTTACCCTCCTATACGCTTGATTACATAATAACTCAAATGACATATGCAATTCAACAATCATACAATATTGATTTTGATTATGACGACGACGATGATGCTGATGTTGAAATTTATTCGGATGATTCACAACCCCGTGAGTTTTCTGTGAACTTGATATTGGAGATTCAAGAATGTGATATTGCTGATGAACTAGAGATGGAACTTGTTAACGATGAAGAAGGATATGAAGAATCCATAGAAGAATTTGGAACTTGCGCTATATGTATGGATGAGTTTGATCATGTCGATATTGATAATGATATTGGTACATCAAGGATATTCAGGCTGCCTTGTAATCATGTGTTTCACCAACAATGCATTGTGAAGTGGCTACATGTCCCTTGTGTCGATATCCAATGCCCACTACTCTCCCTAATAGAAAGAATTGAAATTAATCTTGTCCAAGATGAGAAGGGGAGAACAAGGAGAGAAATTATACTATTTTATTTTACTTTTTTATGATTTGTTATTTTTATTTATTTTTAATGGATGCTAAGTTATTTTTTATTACTTTGATTTTCTTTTTAATCTATTTTATTTTTATTAATTTAGAAAATTCATATACTTGATACGATATAACACTGGATACATGAAAATTTTAAAATTTAAGATATGATTTAGTTAAGATGCTTTAATAAAATATTTAATTTAAAATTAAATATTTAAATGCACAATACATTAGATTAAAATTTATATATGAAAAATTCAATTTATATAAAGTTCATAGAGAATGCAGTCATGCACAGTATTTCTCTTTCGGGTGATGGCTCTTTGCATCCCTTTTGGATTTGAAAAAAGAAGAATGATAAAAAGTGCAGTCTTTGAATTTTATAACGAATGAATTGAGCTCGTGATTTACAGTATAGATACAAATACCCCACAAATCTGATGTCTAGTGGTGTCAAAAGAGAAACAGCCAAAAAAAAGTTGATTGGGTCTACTGTAGCATGCAATTATTCATTATTTTAACAAACTTTTTTTTATATTTTTGGGCTTATTATTTAGAGACAAGTTTAAATCCAATTTTTTCTGCAAACCAAACAAATTTATTTCACATTAAGATTTATTGGGATCAAGCACCCAGATGAGACTCACACAACACTACAAAAAGAAAAGTGATGAATTACAAACACACATGACAGAACACATACATAAGGATAGGCATCTACCTAAATCTTACATGTCATTTGGAATCTTCCAATCCTAAAATGTTTCAAGTCAACCTCATTAGTTTTCCCATCCACCACAAGTTGAGTCAATATCTTACCAATAACCGGAGCCATCTTAAACCCATGACCCGAAAACCCAACACCCAAAACCACATTTTTTCCAAACTCACCACCCAAAAAATCAATCACAAAATCCTCATCAGGTGTCATTGAATACATGCAAGATTGTTTCACCACAGGCTCACTTGAATCAACAACCCCACCAAATATCCCTTCAACCCATTCCTTCAACTCATTCATCGTCACAACTGAGCCCCACGGTCTCTTATCCGGGTCACACAACCGACCACCATGGACCGCGGCTTTAATCAAACCCGGATACTCCAGAACGGGTGTTCCGTATACATAAACCTTACCAAAGCTAGCAAAAGTTGGAAAATCTCCACCAATTACGAATTTACCTTCATGCCCTTCTTTAATCCTCCAGTAACAAACATGAGTCTCCACGGGCTTTATCGGAATTTCTACTCCACTAATTCTCTTAACTAACTTATTCGCCCATGCTCCAACAGTTACCACACATTTTTTACCGCGAAACTTTTCACCATTGGCGGTAAAAACTACAACACCTCCTTCGTTTTCGTTTTTGATATCTGTCACCTTTGTGTTGTCTTTCAAAACAGCGCCGTTTTTGTTGGCGAGTGTCTGGAACATGGCAGTGGCTTTTGTGGGCTTCAGTATGCCACCGTGTTCAGTGGACAATCCCACCCAATTTTCCGGTAAGTTGAATTTGCCGGCGAATTTCTCGGCGACTTGCTGGTGGTTGAGGAGCTGGTGGGGGATTTTATGTTTCCGGCAGTTTTCAACGACGGAAAGGACGACTGGGTCGTTGAATGGGCCCATGTCAAGGTGATCGGCTTTGAAATAAACGTCGTAGCCCACTTGGGCCTGGGCTTCTTTCCAAAGTTTGTATGATTCCATGACCAAAGGGTAGTAATGGTTTTGAATATAGGTAGCACGAATTGTGCGGGATTCACCGTGGGAAGAGCCACGGTGGTGGAGAAAGTCAAATTGTTCAAGCAAGAGTGTTTTGAGACCCCTTTTGGCTGCTTGGTAGGCAGTGGAACTTCCCATCACGCCGGCGCCGACGATAATCACGTCGAATTGAGAATCCTCCATGGATAGGATTGGTTTTTTCTCAAGGGACAAGGATTGAGGGAGTTGAGTGTTGGTGATGCTGATGCAGTGTGTGTTGGCATTTGTTGAATTGTATGTCAATATATAGAAAGCGTGGAATCTCTTTTGCTGCGCACCGTACTACACGACATATATTTGCTGTATTTTTGTGCTTCATTTATAACTAGTGGAAGCCATGCATGTGGGCAATTATTTTCACGTTTCAGAAAATATGACCCTAAATAATGACGGCTCTAACTCCAATATGGACACTAAATACCATGGAAGTCTAAAGTCTTAGGTACCAATCATAGCGCTTAATCATTTAAGGTACTTAACTTAATATGTGTTCATTGAGGAATTTTTTTTGGAGGTTTTTTAAGATTCAAGGTCTTACTTAAAACCTTTATTATTAAGTGAACTTCACACTTTTTTATTAAAATAATCATTTTATTGTTGGAATGTAAACAATAAAGAGTTATTGATGAGACCCATTTAAATCTTTTGTCATAAGATCTCTATTGAAGTGATTAAATGTTTATAAAAACTATAAAAAAGTGATGTGTTTATTTCTCACGATATTATTTATAAAACAATTGTAACTATAGTGGTACATACTAATGGATTTTACTTTAGGTACTCTGGTTCAACACTTATGGACATTTCATGAATCGAACACACGTTCTTCACATAAAAAAGGCGCGCCTTTACCACTAAATCACACCATAAACTTGGTCAATAGGTTTTTTTGCGTAAAAGATTTAACACATATTTTCACGATTGAATTTAAACTTGAGTATGAGTTTTGAGTTAACTTCAAAGAGAGCTCTTACCATGTATATCATTCAAGTGCTTTTGTAGATTCTTGAACTATCGAATGTATACATGTTACTGAACATCGTCTTATAATAGCTATACACAGTACACATCATTATAATTAAAATAAAATATGAATATCTTTTATAAAAAAATATCCTTATTTACTTATAGTGACTAAGAATGAGTTTTTTTTATTTTTACGATCAATACATTAAAAATTGAAATATTTAATTTTTTTTATAGAATAAATTCATTTTTTAGAATCTTTAAAGAGTGTCCGAAATACTCGTTATCAAAACCCTTATTTAAAAAAAAAAAAAACCTTATTTTTATAACCATTGATTAATTTGTATTACTTTTTCAGCTACCTGTTTCCGATGGCGAGAGGGATATGATATCTCACAGGGCCCATTATTTACCTCTTGCAATGCTGTTTGTCTTGATGAGAAGATTTGTGGGGAGAGAGTAACATGGTTTTCAAGTTCACGTGCCAAATAGAAAGGTAAAGTCACCATCAACTTAATTTGAAGAGTATGTATCCCGTGGGACCTTTGCTTGGGTTACACTTCTTAATTAGCGCATGCATATATGCTGGCCTTTTCTATCTCTTTCATTTTTTTCTCCAATTAATCTCATTCGTAGAACATGAAGAGTCTATGAAAGGAAGGTGACACCCACTTAACGAGTTCCTCACATAGAAATAGTTAATGAATAGTGATTCGCACCTGATTTTGATGATTCGAGATCCAAATATGAATCTTATAAAAAAGAAATAGTGGGATGAAAATAGCAAACATAGGAGGAGTATGTACCAAAATCAATACAAAAAATGAGAATAAACGAATGAAACAGTGTAGTTAAATCTTAAAATTCAGAAAACTAGTGGTGAAGGGTTTGAGTAATATGCATGAAATCCAAAGTTCAAATCTCACTGTCTCCAACTCTCCATTACACAAAAAATATCACAGACTGAAAGTATATTCTAACTAGGGTATTATGATCCATTTGTGGTGACAATAACGTTATCATTGTTTGCCATTAAGAAAAACACATGTACGCATGAAGACAAAAGACAAAAATTCAGGACATGGCCGTATACGAGTACTAGTACTAATTAGTTTTGGAAGATCATTATCTAAGACCAACGCAATAGATGTTGATGGTTTAATTGATTAGGCAGGACCACACAGGAAGCCAAAACAATACCAAGCACTACACAGCACACACATTAGTCATGACACGTAGGTTGAGAAATTGAGAAGGAAAAACTACTAGCTAAAAAAAGAGAGGAGCAAAATATCCACTAAACCATTTTTTTTATTAAAATAAGTTTCTTATGACTAATTTTATTGAATCAACTTAAAATTAACTTTCTATAAATGTCACAAATTCTCCTAAAAAAAATATGTCGCAAATTATTCTAGGTGTGCTTATATTAATTAACATATCTATATGAACAGATAAGTTTCAATAAACTATAAGCAACCTCGGTGATCAGTGAAAGGGAAAGAAAAAAAACTATAACAAACCCTTAATTCTACGAAGTGATTTTACACATTAGAACAATTGTTATTTTCAAAATACAATAAGGATTTAAATAACACAGCCTAAAAAAAAGGATTCAAAATAATATTAGCATTTGCCATGATAATGGAATACCAACTATGTTAACATTTGTCATAAAAAAAATTGAATTATAATTTACACTAAGCTTTACCCATGCCCATGCAACTGATCAAGTGTAAAGCTAAGAGTTTAATAGAAAGCATAAACTGAGTTTTGTTGGAGTTGTTCTAGCTGGTCCTGTTTATTTTGGTTCAATTACAGAGACGACAGTAACTATGAATACCCTACCTACACTTTCTGTTGTTATTCCCTTTTCACCAAGAAATTGATGCATTCAGAATGCTCTCCCTTGTTCCTCTTACATTTTCCTTCAATTTCCTTTGCACTGTAATTTTTTTGAACCAAAACTTTGAACCAAATGCAATTGCTACAAGTAAATGTGTCAATGACCTTTGATACAAACACAATTTATGCATCAAAAGAGATTATGTATACACATCATATATAACTGCGGTCAAGTGAACAGAATCAGCAAAAGTAACAGCTTCATAAAGCGTAATAAAAAAAAACAGATAAAGCAGGACCCAGGAGCGGTGATTTTCAAAGCTAAACCTCTTGTTCCAAAGAAACAAAGTAAACGTGAGAACTATTAGTGAAAGCATATGTAAGGGTTCTTATATGTATGCAAGATGAAGTCAATGTAACAGTAGTAGCAAATGAAATACAATCAATGTAATTCTCAAATAAAGGAAGATTCTGACGAAAATTCCAATTGTATAAATCACAATGATTATTTGTGGTAAAATGAAGGGTACTAACAAGAACAGGATTTCTAGAAGGGAAAGAAGTTCAGAGGGAGAGAGTACAGATTCTACTTTTTACCGTCATCTATACATTTTAGAAAGTTAGTGCAAGCTAAACACTTCAATCCAACCTAATACTAAGTGTGCTTGCTAACTAGCGCGTTTTATTAGCAAATCCAGTCCTATGCATTCATTGGTAACCATTTTTTCTTGTTTTTTTATTTTTGGAATTAAAGAGGGCCTAAGCCCAAAAAGAAAAAGGATTGCAAATGAACAGTTCGGAGATATAAAGTCCCTATAGAATCTGCAAAAAGTTAATGACTAATTTGAGCTGGAGGTTGCTCATAGATAATCAACTTGGGACCACTACTATATCCCAAAGCTGCTTAAGCATATGCGCAGGAGTTAGCTTCGCAATATGTGCGACATATTTTCACCAAGAAACCTATTCCCAACACCAGTCACTGATTCACGGCTACACAGGGTCAGCACCACAACCTTTGAGTCAACAGTTAACTCTACTTTCCAAAAACCATATTGCCTTGCTAATTTCAAATTTTCCAACACGCCCATAGCTCATCAACATACGCAGCACAGCTGCCGAGGAATATTGAAAAATCACTTAACCATTCACCTTCATCTCTTCTCAACAGTCCTCCACAACCTGCCTCCCCCTGCCATGACTTTCACTGTCTGAATTAATTTTATCCATCCTGCCATAGGTGACTGCCAACCAACCTGAATCCCTTGGCTCTGTCATGTTCCCATGAGTTAAAATGAGATGAATCCACTCATCTAAGTTTACAGGAAGAAAAAAAAAAACTTGTTCCTGAACTCATCTTCCACTTGTCGAATCCACACCATCATTGCCATCGGACAATCCTGAAGCACATAAAAAGTAGTCTCAAAAGTATCACCTCAATGTTTACGAAAAACTTCTCCCAAAAGCAATTTAAGCTTCCTGTAGTTAGTTAACAAACGATCATGACCAACTATCCAAGCAATTTAAGCTTTTGGGCCAACCGCAAAACTTTTTTCCGATCACCGTGTTCGACTAGATTATCAAATCTACACAACAACTGGTATGTTGTTGATACCTTCTATTCCCCTTTTCTTGATCCCCACCAAATACATGTGTCACTGCCATTCTCTGATGCAGGAGGCATGACTCATGACAGCAAAAAATTTATGCAGGATATCAATTGGAAGCCAATCAACAAGCAAACCTTCATTCCAATTTCCATCACTATCCACTAAATCTGCTACCACATAGTTCTGCAAATTACTTGGAATATTGACCTGCACGTTGTCAATATACAGTCCCGGTGCTAACAGCTATCCACTTTTCCAAGCGTGCACCAACTGTCTATTAGCAATAGACCACGTCGCATATTCTTTTAACTTAGGCCATAACTTAAACTATATTCTTCCAAAGGCTAGAGTCACTTACCTTAGCAATAATATGTCCACAACATAACCCATATGACCATTTACAACTCTGTGATTCATCTTTAAATGGATACACATTATCGACTGTTTAATGCTCATGTCTCTTATCTAGCTGCTGCAGTGCAAATTCGCAACCACTAATCACTCACTTAAAAAACCTAATGCCTATGAGGAATTATTCTGAAGTTTTGCTAACTAATATATGGCTATCTCCTTTTGTATATAAGCTTTGATTTGGACCTTCACTAACATATGATGCTTAACCAAAACCTTCCGTGTATCCAGCCGCCAGTCAAACTAAAGGCCCTTTAATTTGACAGATATCTCTAAAGTCATTCTCGGGATAAATATCAATCTACAATATATTATAGCTTATAAATAATGACAATCTCATGCAAATATCAACAAGTAACACAACTATATACCTCAACTCCTCAAGCACTATATTGTGAGGTCTTCCCCTCATGAACACTTCATTAAAGGAAAATAACGTAGTTAAGTTTACAGTCACTGCTTAATGCAGTGCACAGAAACTCTTGGGATCTTGGTTAGAGGTGCCCCAACATCAAAGGCAACATCGTGTCTGCCTCAAGGCATCTAGGTTGCATTAAAGCATAGATAAGCATTTCAAACACCATTACAATCTATTGTCAGGCATACAAATAAATACTTTATCCTCATACTTCCCTCGAAAGTAACTATAACAGGGCACTGAGGGACAAGGTTTATGAAATTCAGTAAGTGTAGTTTTATGGCAGATGTGACACTGTCTTGCTTCATTCCATAAGGATTTCTACATCAAAAAACCTTTAAATCTAATGCAGTTCATGGAAAAACTTCAAAAATTTCAATACTCATACAAGCACTCATAGACTTGTAACAAGCAACAGCCTTCATAATTTCATGCGGGTTTTACTCATGTAAACAAAACCTCAAATAGTAAGGAATTGAGCAGATAATTCAGGTATATATATTTCTTAAATATTTTAGACTTAAAATTCAAAATAAAAGATTATACCAATAAAAGAATTCAAAATATAACTATGGTCATGAAATTCAAAATTCCTTACTAAAGAAATTCTGTCCTGAAAATGTATCTTACTTGAAGTTGTGCCGAACCATTGTTAATATAACTATGGCCTTGTAACCTCTAACTGGTGATAATTAAGAATTATCAAGTGATGTTTTCCTTTTTCTGGTTCATATTTTATTCAAGCAGCCAATGAGAAAGTTGTAGATTTTAGTAGTCATTACACACTCAACTAACCATCCCAAAACAACCACCCCTTTTAACTCATGAACTTATTATATCCTCTATAAAAACTTTGAATACTAACTATTACTACTGCCATAATTTCAGGAGAGAAATCCAACATCAAATTTCCAATAATACATTTGCAGACTCCAATTGCAATCAACTTCAACAACTTACTATTCCATCCAATAATCACAATTATAACAGATGCATTCACATTCAACACAGATTTTCCTCAATTATTAATTACATTAGGTATACCCAAAACATAAATCTTAATCTCAGAACAAAAAATGCAAAACAAGAAAATTACCTAATGCTTAGAAGTTACTTTGAATCTTCCAATCCTAAAGTGTTTCAAATCAACCTCATTAGTTCCCCCATCCACCGCAAGCTTGCTTAAAATCTTCCCAATAACAGGAGCCATCTTGAACCCATGACCTGAAAACCCGGCACCCAAAACCACATTTTTCCCAAACTCACCACCCAAGAAATCAATGACAAAATCCTCATCCGGAGTCATTGAATACATACAAGACTGTTTCACAACAGGCTCAGATGAATCAACCAACCCACAGAATCTCCCTTCAACCCACTCCTTCATCTCATCCATCATCACACCTGCCCCCCACGGTCTCTTATCCGGGTCACACGGGTTGCCACCGTGAACTGCCACTTTAATCAAACCCGGAAACTCAAAACTCGGCGATCCATACAATAAAACCTTACCCAAGCTAGCAAACGTTGGAAAATCACCACCAATTGTAAACTTCCCTTGGTGCCCTTCCTTAATCCTCCAGTAACAAGGGTGAGTTTCCAATGGTTGAATCGGAATTTCAACCCCACTTATCTTCTTTACTAGCTTGTTCACCCAAGCTCCCACTGTAACAACACATTTTTTGCCGCGGAATTTTTCACCTTTCGCAGTTAAAACAACGACGCTGCCACCGTCGTTTTTTATGTCTACAACTTCCACATTGTCATTTAACACAGCACCGTGATTACGCGCGAGTGACTGAAACATCGTTACAGCTTTTGTGGCTTTGAGAGACCAATCCAATCATCTGGAATGTCAATCCGGCCGGAGAATTTCTCGGCAACTTGCTCACGGCGGAGGACTTGACAGGGGATATTGTTTTGGCGGCAGTTTTGGACGACAGAGAGGACCATTGGATCGTTTGAAGGACCCATGTCAAAGTGATGAGCTTTGTAATAGACATTGAAGCCTGCTTGAGCTTGAGCTTCTTCCCATAATTGGTAGGATTTCATGACCATTTGGCAGTAATGTTGTTGAGGATAAGCTGCGCGAATTGTGCGGGATTCACCGTGGGAGGAACCACGGTGGTGAAGAAAATCGAATTGTTCGAGAAGAAGGGTTTTGAGGCCTCGTTTGGCGGCGTAGTAGGCGGTGGAGCTTCCCATGACGCCGGCGCCGACAACAATGACATCATAATCGGAACCGGAAGAGTCCATCGAGTATGATTTTGATTGATTGGTGAATGTGGTGAGTGATCGTTGATTTGTTATTGTTAAGGTGAGAAATTGAGAGTGAAGGAGTGTTTTTTTCTTCTTCTCTCTCGGGGGTTGTGTTGTGTTGTGTTCTAAAAAATGGGAGAACTGGGGAGAGAGGATAGACGAGAATCATGCGAGTGAGGCCTGAGGGAGTGACTGTTTTTTTGTGTCTTATTTTTCTCCTTAAAAATTGTCGATTGAAACAAACTAACTAACACACGTTAAAACAAATTTACTCTCTCAATCACAACAAATTTTACTCTTAATAGCATAACTCCGTGGAAAATTGCTGTATACACATGTTGTTTGGCTGAAAAACACATGTACAAGACAAAAATACTCCTCAGCAGTTAACTGTCGTAATAAATAAAATATCATGTCAGTGCACCACATCATCGAATTTTATCTAATCACATGCTGACTGTTGGTTGTGGGGGTAAACCAAAGAATCTTTGTTTTACAGGGAGAAATCTCCAAGTTCTTTTTATAGAAGGTAAACCAAAAGACCCCCAAATGATAGGGGTAAAAGTCATTTAACCATTTTTTTAAATACATAAAAAAAAATATTTTTTAGGAGGCCTAAAACCCTTGGTCTAACAGCTTGAATCATAGGCTGGCCTGGTTAAAAGCTGCACAATAAACAGATACAATGTTTATGTAAGAGACGAAACACAACTAACCAAAGGAAACAAAGTGAGAAAATGTCATGGAAAATCAATGGAGGAGTTTCATCATAATCTAACACAACAAACAAAGGTGTTAGATGTTTCAAGAAGGAAGGACACATTTTGAGATATTACTAGGTGGATGAAGAAACAAATGAAATAATGTGGAAGATAAGAGTTATAATTTTGAAATAGCTTATGAAGTCAAATATGTGTTTATTAGGTTATAATTTTGTTACTAAGTTTTCACATCCATTTAACGGTGATTAATCTTTATTGATAAATCTGTAAAATACATAAAGTAGGTTCTCTTTTCTCAACCAAAATTTTTCATACACATAAGTTAGATATCAAACTTTTAATCACATGTTTAAGGGGTCTAAGTTCCATATCACTTGAATCAATTAATTTTTATTGTCAAATACATGCTTCTAAATTAATGTGAGGGGACAAATTATTTCTAAAGTTTTGTATAAAGTTTGAGGTAAAGACAGAAAGTAATCTTAATTTAATTTTTAAAGGAGTTAAATTGTGTTAAATTTTCTCAAATACCAACTTGTGTCCTACATTACATATACATAGTAGTCATCTAATCTAAATATAAGCAATCAAGTAAACACTAATGCAAACGATCTTCTTTTTCCGATCTCTATGTTCTTAAAAATCACATTTCTCTACATATTTTTTTTGACAAAATTGTATTTTGTTATTATCAATGGGTGAAAAAGAGTGAAAGTTTCAACTCACTTGTCTAAGTTGGTCCACCCACCCCACATTATTTTAGATAGGTTGATGATATACTTAACAAAAATTGGGCTGATTTTTTTAGTTATTGATGGCATAGTTAACAAAAAGGACCGGATGAAACAACTTTACCAATTTTTTTTGTTTAGCAAACAATTTTACCACCCTTTTTTTTTTGAAGGAATTTTTACCACCCTTTTGTTAAACTCACTTGACATATTACCACATTATACAATTTCTACCACAACTTACACATGTGGACAACTTTTATTTTTTTAAAATTGTGACCAAAGTAACAAATTTATTATTGACAGTCAAAATCCCCAAATTTGTTTTACCGAGTGGTTAATAAAACGAAACAAGTGGATGCGGTTGGTTTCAAATTTGTGTACGTTATTAGAAAAAAAACACAAACAGTTAACAAAGGAACGTGGTGCTACTGCTGCAGCTGCTAGGGTTTTTCCTTCATTTTTCAATCTTCACCGCTTCGTCTTCAGGTTCAGAAATTTTGGGTTTCTTGAAAACCTTCGTTAATTTCTTAATGTTTTCTTCTATTTTCTATTTCCCTAATCTGTAACTGGTTCGCTTTTTCAGCTGAAACGATGACTCGCGTGTATATTGGAAATCTCGATTCAAGAATTTCTGAGAGGGATCTTGAAGATGATTTCCATGTTTTTGGAGTTATACGAAGGTAATTGAATTATAATCTCCGCATTACAGTGAATTAGGTCACCAAGTAATATCATACTTCCCAATTGGATTTTTGAATTGTTAGCTTGAAAATTATGTTCAAATTAATGGAATTTCCTGTTAAATTATCATTTAATTTTGTGAACTTTGTCTTTGTAGTGTGTGGGTTGCAAGGAGGCCTCCTGGTTATGCTTTCATTGACTTTGATGACCGCAGAGATGCGCTTGATGCTATTCGTGAATTAGATGGTATGTTTTGAACCATTTTGACCTGTGTAATGTTTTACAATGGCATTGTTAATTTACCAAAATTTTCTCACTAATTGATTATTATTTTGTTTCATGCTCATGTACTTCTATGTTTAACTGTTTAATCTTTTTCTGGTGGATGTGTTAGTTGAAGGGGTCTCCCTTTCTTTTACTCTTTACTGAGAAAACCAGTCCGGACCTATAACCAGTTCGATCTGCACATCGGATTGTAGATGCTATTGAACTGGATTTATGACCGGTTTGGTGTGGCTCAGCTGTTTGCAGTTGATTGATTTAACCGAATGAAGTTATGAAAATGTTTTCACTAAGATTCAAACACAAGCAAATATGTAAAAAGAACACGAACCACTCTGCCAGAAGATTTTTATGTATAAGTTTGCGGTGTTTGTTATTTATACAAATATTTAAACCACTGCTCTCTTGTCCATATTGCTTGACTTATTATTTCCTTACTTTAATTTAGTATAGAAAACATTCCAAAATTTTATAATATTATTTATGACATCTTTTTGACATATCGTATAAAATGTTGAAAGATATAATAATAAAACCAATACTGTTAATCTATTTTGAGTTTTACTTTTTTTCACTAATCTCAATTATTTTTGGAATGAAAGTTATTGAAATCGATGTATACCGGTTCAGCCATACGATTTCATTAGTGTGCTTTATTTTTTGCTAGGAATGCTTTTTTGTTTCAATTCAAAAATATGGATTGGTATATCCTTCCACTTTATTCAACGGGGACGCACTTGGATTGCTTAATTTTCCCTACTATTTACTATGCCTTTTCATTCTTCTTCTATGGAGCAGGTAAAAATGGTTGGAGGGTCGAGCTTTCTCACAACTCTAAAACTGGAGGTGGAGGGGGAGGCAGAGGTGGTGGTGGTGGTGGTGGTGGTCGTGGTCGGTCTGGTGGGGGTGGTTCTGATTTAAAATGTTATGAGTGTGGTGAACCTGGTCATTTTGCCCGGGAGTGTCATAATTCTCGTGGTGGCTCTGGAAGACGTCGGAGCCGCAGTCCACCTCGATTTCGCAGGAGCCCAAGTTACGGGCGAAGGTGAGATTGCTTTATTCTGATGCTATTGGGACTTCTGTACACGGTTTTATTGTAATGAAAATAAGATACAAGCTATTCTTCCAAAGTTAAAAAAATGACATTGTTCCTTTATTTTTATTGGGCATAACTTGTACCGAGTAACCTACTTTTCATGATTTGGTGGTAATATTTGTTTTACGCATGTTTAAATAAAAGTGTTTCATTTTCACACCTTTAATTGAAATGCACCAGGAGTTACAGTCCTCGTGAGCGGTCCCCTAGGCGGCGCAGCCCTTCTCCTCGTCGACGCAGCCCTTCACCTCGCCGGCGCAGCTATAGCAGGTCACCACCTCCTTACCGTGGGCGTGAGGATGCAACACATGCTAACGGGTTAGGCTCCATCTCTCTGCCTGGATTTATCTTGGTATCATTAGATGGTTGCCTGTTTTAAACTTGTATTTTCTTTTACTATCTTGATTTTTTTTTTTAATCTTAATATCTCTTTTATTAATGTTATATTTAATCCAATGATTTTAGTAAACCTTGTTTTGCAGAAGTCTTTTATATTGTTTGTCTGATAGGTGTGTTCATATGATAGTTTTCTTGAGCTTTACTCCAAAATGTTGCATTTCTCAAATCTAATCTGTGCTGAAGTGTTCTTAGGTTACATAGAGTTTGATGCTCTGGCATTTTTCCCTCCTCTCCTTTTGTTCCCTCTTTACAAAAATCTTGTGTTTGCTCTAAATTTATGGCATCTTCTTGTCTTTATATGTCTGTTACCAGCACAGTTGAATGGAAAATAAAACTGATGACCTAGAAGATTTGTATTTTTGATTTTTTAGTATGCAACATTTATTATTCAACTTTAAGGTGCATAAGTCATGTTGTGACAACTTTTTGTTACCTGCTGCAAGATCGCTTTGCAACCCTCGTGCCAAATTATTTGAATTTCTAAATTTTGAATTCTATAATAAGTGTTACTATGCATTTGCGCTGACATACAATGATGTCCATATTGTGCAGAAATGGGATTAGGGCTGCACATCGAAGCAGAAGTTGATTTTTCAGAGTTGGTAACCGTGATCGTTCAGAAGATGACGAGAATTTGTTAATCTAGTGTTTTCAACTGCAGTATGCATCTGTTTTGTTGGGCAATGCCCTGAGCTTCTACCCTAACCGGTTTAGTTACTTTCTTGATTTAATGTCTTGTGTTTTTTTTATCTACACCGAATTCTTCTAGTAATTTTGCAGGTAAAACAGTCTTTTTAACGTAATTGCTACTAGTTTGTTAAAAAGTGTTCCGGATATTGCTAAAATATATACTTTTTTCTGTGTTGAGGTGTCTTCTGGTACTGCCACCTTGGTTGTGCTTCCACATTCCCTGGGATATCCTCCCTGGCTGCCCTTCTGTGTGATTTTGAATGGTTGTTATTCCAGGGTGGCTACAAGCTTTTTGTTTCATTGAATCTCACCACTTGTGCACCCCTCAGACTCTATTGGCATGCATTTTTAATTAAATTATAAGTGAACGACGACACCAAATACTTCTGGCAGGTAATTATATCTATTTTACCGAAGTTAGGCTTATGAGTTTGCCCTATACATGTGATATGAACATAAATATCATTTGATAGAGCACCAGAAATAAATTGAGTAATTATATT
>Ga0099826_10000836_pt1 | contig 16629 bp, 6 predicted proteins | sample Mtrugardesep15_FD_76830 | JGI IMG/M metagenome (GOLD analysis project Ga0099826, IMG submission 76830) | Root nodule microbial communities of legume samples collected from California, USA - M. trunc garden sep15 | ecosystem: Host-associated > Plants > Roots > Nodule | place: USA: California... | reverse complement strand
TTGAAGAATGCAACATTGTTAAATCTTTTGGAGAGATTCGTCACTCATTACAAACCTAATTAAAGAGATTAATATCTTTAATTGCACGCAGAATAAACTCTATTCACACTACAAAAAATGTTTTGTACTATGCTTTATTGTAATTTGATTACCTCCTCTTGAGCATTTCAAATTATTTTTGCATACTAGTTCCATACATACAGGGTCAACCAACATGGAAATCTAATTATTTTTCTTATTATATATAGATGCCTAAAGAATATCCCCACCTTGCTATAGTAGACAGCAATGTGGATATTCATATGTGCTATAGTATAAAAATACACTGCACGTTTGAAGTTTTTCTTTGCCACTAGGTTGCTCCCAGACAAGAAACAGCTTTGGTCATAACAATGAGATATAATTAAATTAAATTACTAAACCAGACTGTATTAGGGAACATGTCCTGTCTCTAGTTCCACCATCCACTTATTATTGACACTATCATGGTGAACTGGACTTAATAGGGTGTTAATGTGCTCTATCTATTATAAAATGAATGTAATTTTTTTTTTTATAAAGTCTAATTGGAACGGATGAAATATTATTATTTTTGTTTTTAAAAATAAAAATGATATTTTATGTTGTCTTATTTTCCTACAGCCATAAAGACTAACACTTGACTTTGTTTGAAAAACAAATGGGGGAAGAGAAAATAAAAGTATATTATAAAAGGGGAATTTTAGATGTTTGCTATGATGGTAAATATGAGAAAAAGAAGTTCATTAGTGCTAACTCAACTAATAAAAATGTCGAAATTGTTAAGGTGGACGTTGTGATCATGATACGAACCTCGATTTTTTTACTTATGTTTGAGTTTTTAATGATTATTGTCATTTGATCAATTGACAACAAAAACATGCGAAAAAAAAGTTTAAATTCCACTTTCATCTTATTTAAATTTGTATATAATGTAAAGAATAAAAGAAATTAGTGGAATTTAGCTAGAATTCACATGATCAGAGCGCACAACGGAATAATCAAGACTACTTTCTTTTGGAGGAAATAATCAAAACTAGTTTTTTTTAATGTAACATAGATAAGATACACCAAAATTTAAGTAAAATGCAATAACGCCACACAACCACAAGTCACAACTATAACTTGTGTCATAGGGATGATAATGGGAACCCCTATAATGAACATCCACTTACTCACGTTTGTAAAAAAAAATGGAAATGTTGGACACTAGTTAGAGACTATAAGTGGTAAGTATTTATAAAAATGTGTGTATTAATTGCATTAAAAATCAAAATATTATTGTATCCAAAAAAAATTAAAATATTTAACTTTTTTAAATAATAATTGCTTATTTTAGAATGTTCAAAAAAATGCTCCGGGACAATAAACCGACGAACTTTTGAGCAATGCGAAAGGCATATAAAGTAATCACTATTGTAACATGCCTACTTGCTTGGTTTGACGAAATGAGCACCATATATGTGATTGTTATTTTTGTTGGCCCTTTTTTTCCCCACCTTATTCTCTTCTCGCGTCCTATTCAAATTATAAAAACCAACATATTTTAATGTGTTTTGGAGGATTTTGTAGAGTGTTTACGTTGTTGTGATTATAAAAGTTCCGATATTCATAGGGCATGTTATAAATGAATGAGTGAAAAAAGAAAGTGTCATTTTTGTTTTATACGTGGGCTGATTTTTAAGGCCCTTTACACTATGTAAGTTTGGGCCCATTTTGTTTGAAGGAATGTTGTTGTATGGTGCCTTTTTTTTCTCTTTGAATTTTGCTATGTAGGTATCCATGGTATGCTTTCAGGCACACTTAACTGAAGTAAATATCACAGTGGTATTTAACTATAGTTTGAAGGACTTTTTAAATTGGTTAAACCAATTTAAAAAGTGATATACCGATCTAAAAAAATGTTGAATGACACTTAACTACCGTGTTATGGACGAACAACAATTAACAGCTACTCAGCCAACGATAATTTGATTTTTGAGGAATTAGAGGCCGAAGAGCAACCTTTTTTTTCTTTTACTTTTGTTCTATGTTAGAAATAGGATATTCCTAACACTTCCTTTGTCATATAAGTCTATTTTGTATTTTACTTTTAAAAATAAGTACAACATACCTTATACCTATTGAAAGTTGGTGTAAAAATAACTTATTCTTACGTTACATATTCCCTCGTCTCGCTTCCTTAAATACTGAACAAACTATAAAAAAAATCTGGGGATAAACGAAAATGCAAAGAAAGAAAGAAAGGAGGTAAAATACAAGTATCAAAACATTTTCCATTGTGCATGGGTAAGAAAATCAGAAGAGAAAATTAGGTACAACTCACTACTAATATGAAATTAAAGTCCCTCTTCATCCCCTTTGCTTAAAAAAAGCTTTATTATCACAGTGCGTAAAAGAAAGAAAAAAAATGCGTTGTTTTCACAAAAGAAAAAATAAAAATTGAGAAAAAAAATTTCGACGCCTGAGAGATTCGAACTCTCGCGGGGAAACCCCATGTACTTAGCAGGCACACGCCTTAACCACTCGGCCAAAGCGTCGATTCGTTGTTTGGTACTCGCGAATACCTATATATATATCAATGTATCAATAGAGTTCAGTCTTTTAACAATTGAATTTTATTTCTCTTATGGATTTTTTTTTTTTAATTAATATTGGTATTGACAAAATTTAGAGTTTGTCAGAGAGGATCAAAAGTCAACATATATAGACAACAATTGCAAGTTTGATGAAGAAAGGGATTGACAAAAACAAAACTACCTATAAACAAATATGTAAGTTTTTTGTTTTGTTTGAAAGTAACAATAAATTTATTAGAAAGGAATGAGAAAAATACAATTAATATTGGACCCTCCAAATAGAGAAAAGTACGAGGGATACTCAACCCACCAAGAGACAAAAACTATCTCTTAATAAAGAAGACAAATGAGAGTTCGATAACCTTCTCCAAGAAGTGACTTTGATATCATTTACTAAATCTTCTATTAAAACTTTCTTATATACGAAAATTTTACCGTTTTAAGCTTCTAAAATATTTCATACCGTAGCGTGGCATATCAACATTAGACCATGATGATGCTTTTTGTTGAGAGAAGAGGAAGATAAATAATCACAAAGGGTGGTGATAGAGCCGGAAAGCATCACCCATGTTCTCACCCATTTGAAAATTTGGCACCAAATCAAACTCGAGAACTTGCATGCACAAAACAAATGGTCCTCCACCTACAAGGTATTCGGACACCAAACACAAGCCGCTACCAAACCATCATTAAGGCCAATTAAAACCCCCTCAATCCGACCCCATAACTCTTGGAATACAAATTTTTTGTTCTTCTCATTTAAAGAAATTCTTCTACCACTTTGAAATCCCAACTTCATGATCCCTCCCCCACGGATCTCATCTCGCTAATGCTGCAACATTTTTGGTTGGACAAAGAAAATAATTTTGGGAAGGCTTCTCTAAGCGACGTGTTCAACAACCAAACATCATCCCAAAAAGAGGTATGATCGCTATTGCCTATATTTTTCTTCACAAACTTGGAAAACCAATTTTGATCTTTCCATCTAACCTTCCTAAGTTCACATAAGTCTTTCCACCAAATAGAAACATTTTTGTGAAAAGTTTGAGAGAAAGGGTCATGGAGTTGGGATATAACACTTTTCCTATAAGATTGTTATAAGATATAACACTTTTTCCATAAAAAATAAATAAAAATAAATTGAGAAGCAGCACGACTTATAATTCATGCAAATCTGTCACCAGGCAAATAAGGCAAAACAAATTCACGCAGTATAATATAATAGTATGTCCACATCTCCATTATTGCATATAACTTCTCTAAAAGAACTTTAGTTGTATTAGTATAGCACAACACATGCAATGTAGAAAGTGTTTGCCGAATGTTAACATTAGATCCCACGACACACCGTAACATCAAAATTCAAAGCCTGATGGTGAAATTTAAATTGCATTGCATAAGACTAGGGGTAAGATAGCTAACTAACGAGCGGAAATAGTGAGACCAAAAATAAAATCATAAAATTTATGTCTTTCTTTTAACTAATAAAATGTCTCATAAGTCTTAGCTCAACCGACAAAAATGTTAAAATTGTTAGGTCGGACGTCATGATCGGGGTTCGAACTCCGATACCTCCACTTTGTGTGTGAGTTTACGATGACTTTACCATCTCTTCTATCTACCAAAAAAAATGGAGTAAATACATCATGATCTTCATCAAAAGGAAAAATAAACAGGCAATTTCCTGGCTGAAAGAAGAAGGAAACAGTCAGGGATGGGTCTGCATCCAAGGGCTCTTGAAGATGGGTTTAATTAAGGGTGTTTAAAACTGAACAAACCTAATAAAAAACCGCATGACCAAACCAATTTAAACCAAAACTGTAAAACACCGTGTTTGGTTTGGATGAATTTATGTCATTTTTCTATTTAACTGTGCAGTTTAGTTTGAGTTGTGGTTTTTATTTTAACAACCGAACCGAACCTCAACATAAAATACCCAATTCGACCTGATACTTAACATGGTATGTTTCTTATTTTGATGTAATGCAACATGAATTAGCAATTTATACATGATATGCACTCTTATACATTATTACTATCCCTTAATCTTCACTCCTATGTGCTTACTTACTAGATCGTCAATGTTTTCATGTACACCACCTCTGTTGTGGAGCTATCAGCCAATCACCACCATTTTTAGCACTCACTTAGCTCTCATGTCGTATTTCTTAGTTTCAGTAGGGACCAATAACATTAAAAGAAACTTGAACAACTAACTAAATATATTGTACTATTTTGTTTCACTATTTCAAAGTTGCTCAGTTGACTCTAAAAATGTTTAAATGAACTTATTTCAATACTATTTTAAAGTTGCTCGATAGACTCTAAAACTATTTTAATGTATTTATTTCAATTTTTGTTTAGTTTAATATGACGTTTTGAGTTTGAATTCAGTTATAAGACATAACATAACAATAATATTTTTTTTTTTAATTAAGATCAATAATGATAAATGCGGATGTCTATTCCACCTAGAATTTGAATTTTGACTCCCCGTTAGAATTCATTTTTTAATAAATAAATAAATACGTATACGAGAATACCAATCACTTTACATAATCTAAATAGAGTAAAGAAAAGTAAAGGAAACGTCAAATGTTTGATTAAGACCAAAGATCTACTTATAAGTTGTTGTTTTATTTTTGGTAAGAAAATCTACTTATAAGTTATAGCCAATACTTAATTCGACTATACTGTATAATTCAGAAGAAAAAACTCTACTAAAATGAGTTGTTTATTTCCATAATCTAATTTTTCATGGCTAATGAGAGTGACAGTTTTTGTGGTAGCACAATCTTAAATAAGGTAGTCACTACTAACTAGTAACTACCATGCGGACAAGTTTTTTTCCCCCTGAAAAGGATCACTTTATTAAGTTGGAGCTAAAGAAAATGATAGATTAATTGTGCTTCATAATGCATCGACTATTATAGATAACATTTTATTAGCTGATGCAACATATAACTCCTCCGTTTCAAAATACATGTCTATTTTAGAGAATAATTTTATTTCACAATACTTGTCACTTTTAAGTTTCAATGCAATATTAATTATTGTCTTGTCAATAATACCCTTACCTATTTATTGTAGAGAGACAAAAAATAAAATGAAATAATAAATGGTTAAGGGTATTATAAAAAACACACATAATTTCATCAAAAATAACAAAATTTATTTGGTTTCTTGGTTATTGCAATTTCTCCAAAATAGATATGTATTTTGAAACGGAGGAAGTAATTTTTATTTGTTAAGCTTCTACTTTACCAACATTTGATCATATGTAAAAAAGGAGCGACTCTTTTATGGGCACAATCTTAAGTGAAAAATATTTGGACACACTAATATCAAATAAAAATATTAAATGATGTTGACTGACGTGATTAACAATGATGTATATATCAACCTACTTGGTTTGATCTTGTGATATTGGTTTAAAACCTTGAAATGTGATCATTCTCAATATATCAAATTCGATCTCTTCTATATTAATTTGGATGGACCAATTTAACTAATGAAAAAAAAAAATCAATGATGTATACGTGTTAGGATATGAAGTGGCAGGAACTTCCACAAGTTACATATGACCACAGATACGATTTGTTTAGTTAGCTCAATTTGAATTATTAAGCTCTTATTAAATAAGGTCCCTTCCACACTACTCAAAGTCATCATCAATGTTCGTTATTTATATCATGAGTTGTGATAAAGAGTGAATTTTCCTACAATTAGTGTTTCAACGTGAGTTCGGAAAATGTAGCCTATACACCAATGAGGCAAAAGTGTTTCTATCACTCTCTCTAGAGAGAGACATAATATGAAAACCATATTGTAAATATAAAGAGTAAACTATCTTTATATGCAAGAGTTACCAATATGTTTTTTGGCATGTAAAGCCTTAATTAATTATGATTGCTACGTGTTAATTTCTTCTTCCCCTTTTCAGTAATTAAGGTGTCTTCAGTTAATTAAATTTTCTAAGTTTTGGAATCTCAACTAACTCATTATCAATCATGCATCAAAGAGCTTTTGCTTAATAAGAGTGCATTGATTTTTTTTTTTCCATATACTTTTATAAATATTATTTGGGAGAGGTGTTATTATTTCACAGAACTTCATTTCTTGCAAGCAAGTTGTAGTAATATGAGAATTCAAATCATACTAGGAAATAAAACCCTGGATATTTATTAGAAGATTTTTTGTACTATTTTTTAAGAAATAAATCATGCATTACCGTTACAAAAATAATATATTTTCATGCATTGATTATGATCAAGTATAATTAAATGTTTGTCCAAAGTATAATAAAAACAATTAAATGTAAAATTGACATATGACAGATGAAGAGAGGCTGTCAACTTAATCAAACCTGAATAATTCAGTCTCAATGTATTTTATAAATAATGATGAATATCAAACTCAATAATTCGCTGTAAATATTTTTAAAACATAGCTCTAGTACAATTTATTTGTTTTAAAGAGACCAACGACAAAACTCAAACACACTAAATATTAATAAGTGAATAATTATGCGTCGGCATATCAAATATCTTTGCAATCATTGACCAAAAAACATCGCGTAACTTGTAAGTACCACTAAACTAGCAGCACAAACTATTGTTCCAGTAAAAATTGTGAGTAAAAAGAGTGATAAAGTTTTATGTAAATCAGTGAAAAGTATATAGTGAAAAAACCTAACTCCATTAACTACAAACCAACCAGAAAAATAAGGATTGAAATGGAGTAGGAACTCAAATATTTTTATGTGTAAAGGTTGTATTTGTTCTCATATACAAAATTCATTCACCTCTCATTTCTTTTTTGATGAAAGTAAAATTGTGCAGTAACAGTAATCCAGGCATGAAAACATGAACAAGCATTAACTTTGACATTTAATGCTTCCAACTACACTTACCCCATTTTCATAAGTAGCAGTTTTAACTCATTTATTGCACCCTCTCTTTCTATGTCCTTGCAGTTGCCGGTAACACACCATCACCACCCTCTAAACCACCCTTCAACAATCCATTTTCTCTTTGTTTTCTTCTTCTACCCATTCATATATCTCTTATAGTCTTTAGCTACAAAAAAAGAAAATGGTGCAACAAGAGTTTCTACCAACTTTTACAAAATGTGTTCTTCATTACAAGTTAAAGAATAATATTTTCACTTGATAAAGAAAAAAAAACCACTGGTTGGAATTGGAACTTGCAGCTAGGTTTTTCATCTTGGTAAGTTCAATGACCTTTCTCTTTTCACCTTCCAAAATGTACACAAGATCCACTAAAAGAATCTTTGTTTTTGTCTGCAAATAAGTCCTAGAAACCCATCATGAAGATTCTGATTTTGCTAACTATTTTACACACCCCATCATTTTTTTAAGTCCTTATCTTCTACATTACAAGTTTTCTATAGAAATTTGTGAAAAAAACCATATCTTTGTAGATGAAGTTTTTTAGTCTTTTTCTGAACTCTTTAAACAACAATATCTGTCATGTTTCTTGCTGAGTAATCAATATGTATATTTTATTCATCAAATGAAAGGTGGAAGTCAACAAGAGTATGTGATGTCTCAAGTCCAACCAACATTATTAGTAAAAATTCAACCTTTATGGTTATAAAATAAAGTTTTTGAGTCTCTAGGTATCATGGGGTTCTCAAGAAAACAATTCTCAACCTACCTTTTGAATACTATTTTATTTGAGGTTGTTGTTTTTTCATGGTTATGGTCAAAGGTAACTGGTCTTGGTTCCATGTCATCAATTGCTGTCTCTTATGGGGATAAAGGTTCTGCTTTCTGTGGTTTGAAATCAGATGGATCTCACACTGTGACATGTTATGGAATGAACTCAGCCATAGTTTATGGAACACCATCTCAGTTTCCATTCCTTGGTCTAACTTCTGGTGATGGTTTTGTTTGTGGACTTTTAATGAGTTCAAATCAACCATATTGTTGGGGAAGTAGTAGCCATATAGAAATGGGTGTGCCACAACCTATGTTTAAGGATGCTCAGTACTTAGAAATCAGTGCCGGCGATTATCATGTTTGTGGATTGAGGAAACCTTTGACAGGAAGACACAGGAACTTTTCTTTTGTTGATTGTTGGGGATACAATATGACAAAGAACTATGTGTTTGATGGACAGATTCAATCGATTTCAGCAGGTTCTGAGTTCAATTGTGGACTTTTTTCGCAGAATCGGACGGTATTTTGTTGGGGTGCTGAGGTTAGTACTCAAGTTATTAGGTTGATTCCACAAGGAATGAGGTTTCAGAAGGTGTCTTGTGGAGGGTATCATGTATGTGGAATCTTGGAAGGTGTGAATTCTAGAACTGTTTGTTGGGGGAGAAGTTTGAATATGGAGGAAGAAATTTCATTGATACCTAATCAAGGACAAGGTGGTAATGTTGAGTTGGCTCCAAATGATCCCATGCTTTCTGTTGTTGGAGGAAAGTTTCATGCTTGTGGCATTAAGAGCTATGATCATGGAGTGATTTGTTGGGGGTTAAATTTGAAATCAGGCACAAAAGTTCCTAAAGGGATTAAAGTGTTTGACATTGCAGCTGGTGATTATTTTACCTGTGGAATTCTTGCTGCAAAATCTCTTGAATCTATTTGTTGGGGTGTTGGATTTCCAACTTCTCTACCTTTGGCTGTTTCACCAAGAACAAGAAAGTGTTTGTCTGCACCTTGTCCTCCAAGTTACTATGAAATTGAAAAGGATCAACAAAATGGTCTAATTTGTCAAGATCAAAATTCTCACCTTTGTGTTCCATGCAGTGGTGTTTGTCCTGATGAAATGTATCAGAAACGTGGTTGCAATTTGAAATCTGATATACTATGTGAATATAATTGTTCTGTTTGTTCTTCACCTGAATGCTTCTCAAACTGTTCCTCCTCTTCTTCTTCCAATGCTGCTAATGGTGGGAAGAAAAATGAAAGATTTTGGTCTATGCAGTTGATGGTTATTGTTGGTGAGATAGTATTTGCTGTTTTTATAGTTAGTGCTGTCTCTATTACCGCGGTTATGTACGTTCGCTACAAGCTAAGAGATTGTGAGTGTTCAACAAGACCGTTAAACTCGATGAAGAGACTCAATGTCAGTTCTTCGGTTCAAAAGGATAACGGTAAGGTTCGACCGAACGCGGAGGAGGTCAAGATAAGAAGGGCTCAGAAGTTCTCCTATGAGGAACTTGAAAATGCAACCTGTGGATTCAAAGAAGAATCAATTGTGGGGAAAGGAAGTTTTTCATGTGTGTTCAAAGGTGTTCTCAAAGATGGAACAGTTGTTGCTGTTAAAAGGGCTATTATGTCTCCAAACATGCAGAAAAATTCCAAAGAGTTTCACACAGAACTTGACTTGTTATCTAGGTTGAACCATGCTCATTTGCTCAACCTATTAGGCTATTGTGAAGAAGGAGGTGAAAGACTACTTGTATATGAGTACATGGCACATGGATCATTGCATCAACACCTTCATGGCAAAAACAAAGAGTTGAAAGAGCAACTGGATTGGATCAGAAGGGTAACAATTGCGGTCCAAGCAGCTCGAGGAATCGAATATCTCCACGGCTATGCATGCCCACCGGTGATTCATAGAGACATCAAATCTTCAAACATACTCATTGATGAAGAACACAATGCAAGAGTTTCGGATTTCGGCTTGTCATTACTAGGTCCAACAGATAGTAGCTCCCCACTGGCCGAGTTACCGGCCGGTACACTCGGTTATCTTGATCCAGAATACTATAGACTTCACTACCTCACAACAAAGTCAGATGTTTATAGCTTTGGTGTTCTACTATTAGAAATTCTAAGTGGTAGAAAAGCTATTGATATGCAATATGAAGAAGGTAACATTGTTCAATGGTCAGTTCCATTAATAAAATCGGGCGATATAGCTTCAATTTTAGACCCTTGTTTGAAACCACCTTCTGATATTGAAGCATTGAGAAGAATAGCAAATGTTGCTTGTAAATGTGTGAGAATGAGAGGTAAAGATAGGCCTTCAATGGACAAAGTAACAACAAGTTTGGAAAGAGCTTTAGCAATGTTAATGGGAAGTCCTTCTATTGATCAACCAATTTTGCCAACTGAGGTTGTTCTAGGAAGTAACAGAATGCATAAGAAAACATCTCAAAGGTCTTCAAATCGGTCGGCTTCAGAAATCGATGTAGTCGAAGGTGAAGACCAAAGGTTTGAGTTTAGAGCACCTTCTTGGATAACTTTTCCAAGTGTAACTTCTTCTCAAAGAAGAAAGTCTTCAGGGTCAGAAGGTGAAGTTGAAGTGAAGATTGTTGAAGGAAGAAACTATGGTAATGTTGTTGGTGGTGGAGGTGATGTTTTGAGAAGTCTTGAGGAAGAAATTGGTCCTGCTTCTCCTCAAGAGAGACTCTTTTTGCAACACAACTTCTAATTTTGGAGGAAACATTGATTATGGTGTAGTTTTTGTTGCAAAGAATATGCTATTAGTGGCTACGTTAATTTAGTGTTGAATGTAATTTTTTGTTTAACTTCTTCTGTAATTGAGTTTGATTATGAATGCAAATGTGACATTATTTTAGTTTTGTAATTGTCTTGTATCTTCTGAGAGCTATGGTTTAGAATATTAGTGGAGGTTTCATTCTTTGATGCAACTAGAGGATGTAATGTATTGTAATGTAACTATCATCTCATTTTATTGACTGTAAAGCTTATTAGCTATGTCAAATTCTATAACAACAGTTGTTTTTGCTTCATTTTTTTAACTATAATTTTGGTTTATGTTGTTATGGAATAATTGAGAGCCAAAATTATTTAAAAAAATATATATAACTTGAAATGAAATTTCAGCATGTGAAGGATAAAAAAGCTACATATAAAAATGAAATTGCCCTCACGCAGGATCGAACTACGGACCTCCAGTTTACAAGACTGGCGCTCTACCACTGAGCTATAAGGGCTTGTTGATAAAAGTGGTCATCCGTATAATTATATTACGTAATATAAAATGTAATAAATGTCATGTCCAGTACATTTATGAGACAGTACATTTCTCTGAGTGCTTCAGGGCCAAGTGATACGGAGTTGAATTTACATTCCTGTGTTTGAAAACTTTCCTTGAGTAGATGTATAATTTTATCTTTTGGTTATCCTTTTGTGAAGGTGTCTTCTATGGTAAGTTAAGGAATGGAAAAGATATAAGAGTGGTCTTACATTTTTTGGTATGAAAAACACATGGAAACTGCATTTCCTTATTCCTATTTTGGTATCCTCTCTGCTTATCAATTGACTTATGGACTATGGGTTTATGAGACCAACTATAGTCAAAATTGTGCATGTAAAAGTCAAAGAAATTATCCATAATCATTGAGCAACAGTGGAGACTATACATTCTTGACTCTCTTGTACCATTGATGATGAGATACAAGGTTGTTAGGATTTCGAAATTCATTCCCATTTGTATTGTGCACAATTTGTGCATTATTTCAATTATGACTTGGTACGCTTAATGTTATTTGTCTATTCAGAGTTGATGGGGAATGCCCATACATTATGTGAACACACTGTTTCGTAATGCAATATATCTAATATTTAAATAAAGATGTTTTAAGTAACGTTAAAAAGAATAAAAGAAGCCTCATAAGTGCAACTCATCCGGTAAAAAACCAGCGGAACGTTTCATGTTTAGAGGCGCAGGTTTGAACTTCCAATTCTCCACTTTTGAGCATATAGTACGTATGATATGACTATGAGCTTTGTCGTTAGGCTCTTTAAAAAAACCAGCCATGAGAATAAGAAAATTTTACCAAGGGAATGCCATGCTTGTTATGAGTCGTCATATTGTTAGCATTAATTCACAAGAATGGACTCAGAGAACCTGTACATTGACTGAACTAGTCTCCCTTCTAACAGCTAAAGTATCAAAGCATATAAAGCAATCCAATGAATATTGAATTCCATTGAACTTAACAAACTGAACTGCAGAACTCACTTGCACCTAAAGCTGGACTGAGTTACAAGTTCAATGGACAGCAACTATATTATTGCACAATTTATCCACCACCATTCATTCAGTGATAAAGAATTACAAGTCTAGATAACAGCCAATTGAAGACCCTCTTGTTCTTTAGCTTCCATCTCCTTCACACTCTCTACTACATGCTGTATCTTCTTTGAAACGGCTTTATTATGCTCCTCGATGTACTCATATAACAAGTCAAGGTTCCTTTTATAGGTTTCAGCTCGCTTTTTCTCTATAGCCAACTGTTGAGTTAGTTCTCGAACTCTGTCATGTCCACTCTGGAAATTGCATAAAAACAAATATGTAAGATGTGGGGAGGGAAACTGAAAAGGGGTCCCAAAGACATGTAACATGAATTGCTCAAGTTACTCGTACATAAATGTCTCAGAGAGACAAATACATTCAGATGCACCCAAAGTATCAATTTGCTGTTGCCAAAATATTTACCTGGCAAAATTACTCCAGAAACTCAAAGTATCAATTTGGGAAGAGAAAAAAGAGAGTTAAGGAACTAATCCGAAACTCTAAATTAAGTGGATAGACTCCCGGGAGTAATTTTACCTATTTTTCATGTGTATGGATTGGATACAGAACCTCGAAGATCGATTAAAATGGAAATCAATAAGCATAGATATAAAACATTGAAGTCTTTGGTTAGTCTCTCTTCTTGCATAAACAAGTATAAGTTATTAACAGTGCTACAAATATGATTGATGAACATCTTAATAAAAATCAGTGACGAGATTCTATAAATTCTAATAGTTGCAGAAGTAGCTCAATAATTTTTCATTGTAAAAAATAAAACTACACCCATTTAAGGGCCTTTTGGTTTTTTATTTCCATCTTTACTTTCATTTAATCTTTTCACTTTTAATTACAAAAATGCCACATTGTTTTACTATGTTTCATGTTTTTAAATAAAGATTTGTACAGGAAAGAGTGAAAACAGAGAAAGGGGACATAAACCAAACAGACCGAAAACTTTTCTAGAACTGCAAATAACTGGGAGAACATGAACTAACCGGATATTGCTCATAAACGAAGTCCCTTCTGCCTCTTCCAGGTGTCAGAGGATGTGTGTGCTCTTTTACAAACTTTGTTATAGACCATAGACCAGAATTTAATTTCCTCACCATAATCATTGCCCTGCAACCAACCCTTGTTTCTGCCCTTTGCCTTACAATCTTCTCCCGCTTGTCAGGCATTCTGAAACCTTCTTTGTTGCAAACTAGAGCCCGTCCAATAACAGATCCATCGCGCCTTGATCTTGAGAGCTTACTTACACGTATGACGAATCCAACACGTGTAGCATATGAATTATAAAATGCATGTGCTTCGGCTTCGGAAACAAACTCCTGACCGATATAGGGTTCATCAATTGTTCTTATACCCGATGTTACAGGAACTATTGAGGTGATTTGGTCAACTCCCGAGGAATCTTGAGTCATATTATCATCTAGATCCTGTTCATCAGTTGGATCAAAAGAACTGCATTCAACTATTTCGTTGCCAGCTATGCTACTATTGACCTCTCCAATAGTAGCATTTCCTACTGCCTCACCATTACTGGAGTCGTGAATCTCAATCTCCACTGCACCAACAAAAGATTTGATATAAGATTTTCATTGCCAAGTGATACTCTACAGGACGGTGTATAAAATAGATGAAATGCTGCTTCAGTGATGATAAAAATTATGAAGGAACTGAAGAAGAAACATATCGTATTAATTCCAAAATTATCCTTTTCGGAAACCCTATGGTTTAAACTAAATACTACAATGAATCAAAGAGAGAAAACCATACAAGTCAACGTTGCTAATACAGGAAACCCTATGAATGACACTAAATTTTTGTCAAATACCCTCCACTTCAACAAATAAAACCGATTATTAATAATAATTTCGCCTTCCCTAGTATTTTATAAGAAAATAAATAAATAAAACCGATTACTAGTTAAGTTATGCTGAATCCAAAAAGACTTTGCACAAAATCAAAGTGAAGGAAGAATTCACATATTTCTACAGTACAACAACAAACATGCCATAAAGATCAGTCAACTTAAAACAAATACAACAAAGCCAAAAAACCTAAATGAATAAAAAAAATCGACAATCTTTAGATAAAGCTTAATGCCATCCAGATGGTTATTTTCATATTTTTAAAAAAAACTTAATCTTAATAGATTAACAAATTTTGGATTTTGATAAAACTTAACCGCATCCAGATGGTTATTACTTTGAGTTATAGGGTCTCACAAATATGTTCTTCATGATTTCTCCCAGCTCAAATATAGAAGAAAGACGGCGCAACAACTAAAACATTATGACTCAAAATACCTATTTATTACTAAAAAAGCAAGCAAATTTTATTCTCTGTTTGTTCTACACATTTCAGCAGCTTATTGTCAATCAAATATAAATCACAGTCAAACAAAAACTGCTAGAATTTTGCAAAAATTAGACCACATTTTTGAGAATGGTTATGAAAACACTAACCCATCAATTGTTAACAAGCAAGCCAATTGTAAAAAATCTTCAATTTGATAAGCACTTTTAACAACCCATCATATCATAGTGAACCTTTACCCCCAAAATTAAACAGCAATATTCTCAACAAACAATAGGGTACATCCAAAAGGTGCATAATGCAGTATGAGGAATGCTAGCAACACTCTCTTTTCAACACTCTCTCAAACACTCACTATCTTACTGGGTGAAATCAATGTATGTCCCACCACTATAAGTGGGTTCCATTTTCAAAATGTAGGACCCGCATTGATTTAAGCCAATTAGAGAGTGAGTATTAGAGAGAGTGTTCAAAAGAGAGTGTTGTTAGCATTACTCAATGCAGTATATATCTATATAATCCAAGCAAAATTGAATTAATGGGTTTAATTAACCTATGTTAAAACCTCCATAAGTATTGTGATAAAATCAGATTAACAAAATTAATAAACAAAAACAAAAAAAGGTCCAATTTTGAGTTACTTAGCTCATTCTATTTGAAATTCTATAGACAAATTGAAAGAAAAGAGATTCAATAGATTCAATATAAGACACGTAATGCAGTAATTGAAATGAAACTAAAAACCCTAAAATTGAAAATCGAAATTGAATTGAGTTACGAAATGCGAAAAAAAGAGAAACTTACTGAGAAATTAGTGTGATGCAAATTGAAGAATTGAAATGTTGAATTTGAAAAATAAATTGAATTTATTTATTTTTCGTTTGGTTCAGAGAAGATTCACTCAGAACATAGATGAAGGATTCGATCAGGTATGGAAAGATGTATGTAGCTTTCTGTGTACCGTATGTGTTTTAACAAGGGCCTCAGTCTATTTTTTTTGAAAATTGCTATATAGACCCTGTTTGATAAAGAAAATTGCTCTTCTCCGTTTAAAAATTGTTATCTCCTATTTAAACTAACGAAAATACCTCACACGTGACTTAAGTTACGCAGGTGTTAAACCCACTGTAACTTAAGCCACATTAACATTCAACGTGAGTTAAGTCACGTTCATTACGCGTCAACGTGACTTAACTCACGTAGGTTGTAAGCTAGAGTAACTTAAGTCACGTGAGCCTGTGTCCAATACCAGAACAGTAGAAACGCTTTTTTTTCTCCCTAATTTCGTTCATTCATTCATACATCAGTTCATTCATTTTCATCCATGTTTTCATCATTCATTCATTCATAATTAAAATACGGATAATAAAACAAAAAATTACGTAAAATATCATAAAAGCGCAAGTGTAAATATATTACATTCATATCTGACAAAATGTCATAAAATAATGGCTTAAATATGCATTTCATCCCTGTAATTAGGGGTCGTTTGAAATTTCATCCCTGAGCTTACTAATCCTCTCATTTTGCCCCTGCAATTATTAATCATTTGAAAAATAGTCCTAATTACATCTGATTAGTAATTTCAGGGACGAAAATTCAAATGACCTATATTTGCAGGGACGAAAGATTTATTTAAGCCAACCACCTCGCCCAATCATCACTTGCCACATGGGCACCACGTC
>Ga0099826_10000835_pt1 | contig 16630 bp, 4 predicted proteins | sample Mtrugardesep15_FD_76830 | JGI IMG/M metagenome (GOLD analysis project Ga0099826, IMG submission 76830) | Root nodule microbial communities of legume samples collected from California, USA - M. trunc garden sep15 | ecosystem: Host-associated > Plants > Roots > Nodule | place: USA: California... | reverse complement strand
TGTGATGTTTTTTCGGCGTTGTTATTTTAGTGATGCATGGGCCTTCAAGGCACTGAGTTACTGAACTAGTGTTTTTAACATTGTGGAAAAGAACAGGGGTTAACTGTAAGAATTAGGGTGTTTTTGGTTTTATTGTTTTACGGCGGATAACGTCAAAATCACGATGATCCACCATGATTTTGCAAAAACTACAAAATGTAGCTTTTAGAAAATCACACTGAGTCGTCGTGATTTTGACATATCCACCGTGATACCAAACATAGTTAAAGTTTATGTTTGGTGTCACTAGATGTGCCCATGATAGTACCACTTTGATTTTGATGAAACTACTAAATATAAGTTTTACAAAATTATGATGATTCATTGCGATTTTATCAATCTCATCGACTAAATTGAAATAATAATTAGTAATTAGAAGGTTTGGCCTGGTCTCCCTTGTAGAAAAAGAACAGTTTTGTAGATTTTTGATGCTGGGGCTACTATTTTGTTTGAAACTAGAATATGTTGTTGCATGTGGTGTGAAAGGTCAACATCGTTTGAAGCTTTATATGATTTTCATTAATGTATAGTTTTGTTTGGTATATTTAAAAAATAGAAGGAATCTACTCCTTTATTCTTTTACTAAAAATATTATTGTCTCTAATTATTTGCTGTTCTTCATACATACTTCAATACTTTCTGTATATTTTATACTATTTTCTTGATGAATCAGGAATAATTTCAGTTACTTTACTTTCCAATGAAAAATGTCTTTGTTGGCATTGGTGTGCTTGAACATTATAGAATTTATTGGGTTGTTCAATTGCTTCTTTTTATTTGCATATTATAGACTCTACGATCAGAGCATGCAGTTTATGGAGCATTTTCTATGGTAATTTGTTTAAGGAATTTGTTGAGTTTCATACCCGTGGTTCTCACAATGTCACATAATTCTCCCCAATTTACTCTAGCAAATCCCTAATTTTCCAACTGTCTGTTATAGTGATTTTGGTGTTTGAATATTTCAATTATAAGACAATTAGAACTATCTTTACTTCATACCAAGGTTCTTATTAAACACCTTGTTTATATCCTATTTAACCAATTAAAATCTTTAGGCCAATCACATATTCATCATTTATTTTGTTTCTTATTTTTATTTTTATTTTTATTTTACAACTAAACTCTTCCAAGACTTACTTTACTCTATTTTATAATTGTTAGTTTGTTAGTTTCTTAATCTTGTCGAAGGAGTTCAAAACATTCGTACGGCTGTCCTAAATCACTTTGCCAATCAGTCCCGAGCTTCAGAGGGTGTTCGGCCTGGGATTCAAGGGTTAAATTTTAGAAAGAGAAATGTAATTGTAACAAACTAACAATTACAAAATAGAGTAATAAAACTAACAATTATAAAATAGAGTAATAAACTCTATTTTGTAATTGTTAGTTTGTTACGATCACTTTTTGTTTCTGAACTCCTATTTTGATGACCTTGCTTAAGCACATTTCTCTTTTTTCATTTATAGGAGATTTTCATCGAGTATCAACTAGATAGCTCAAATATCTAGTTTAGTCACCAAACAAGCGTAAAATAGTTCACCTAAAGTGTTCAACAATCTATAGGGCTTCAAAATTCATTTCATAAAAAAGGCATAAGACATACGACAATGACACAAAATTGTACAATAACATATACATATATACACAACCATAATTTTTATTATTTTTTTAGACATTATCAAGCGATTGCACAAAAATGTACGGAGTTACTAAAACATAACCGACACATAACATACGTCAGCCTAACAAAAAATACAGGCTTTGATACCACTAATGTGACACTCTAAACCCAAAAATACTTATTACATAAATTATCCAAAAATATGTAAGTTTTTTTTATTAATAGTGGTAAAAACCAAATAAAATACAATTCATAATGGTAATAAAAAAAATGTTGGAGACTATTAATTTTCATGCAAGATAATATATCACATCATCACCATAAATAATAACTTAATGTCATAATCCAAAATAAATTATTTTGACTTATTAGAGGTCTTACAATTATCCTCATAATAAAATTATATATGTAATATTTTCTCAAGATCATGAAATAAATGAAGACCAATTATTCAGCATTGATGTTACAATATTGAAGCCTTTAACCCTATTTAAATACAAGAAATAATATGATAAAATTACAAGAAAATCATAATGTGGATGAGAGAATAATTAATTATCCATTTTATTCTCATCAACAAACACCTCGATACTACACAGTCTCGTCTGAAGGATAGTCTTCATATAATTCATTAAAAAAAACATGTAGAAAACTGAGAATGAGATATAATCCAAGTCACTTAAAATGGTATAACAATATGAATAGATAGAACAAACAGAAAAAGAAATTTACGTAGTGAGATTCAATTTTCAAAAACTATCAATATGAATCCTCTCCCCTTCATTTATGCACCCCAACCCCAATTTATCTCTTTATCTCTCTAGAAATAGTTCCTCAATATCTCTATCTCTCTCTAGTTTTTTTTAACCAAAATACTTTTATCCAAATACATATTATTCTAATTAAGACGTTGTCGATATCTTGGTACGAGTTAGGAGTATTGATCCAAGAGGTTGATAGTTTTTTTTTCCCTCTCTTGGTAAGGTATTGTTGCCTTAAGCCTACTTGTTGTTTTCAAATTCCTTTAATCTTTTACTAAGTCATTTTAATGCCCTAATAAACTTCCCACTCATAATTAGAGTTTCCAATGTTATATGAGCCACACTAGACTTTTGTTGCCAATTATTTTCTCTCTTGGTAAGGTGTTGTTGCCTTAAGCTTACTATGCCTATTTGTTGTTATCAAATTTCTTTGATATTTTACTAAGTAATTTTAATGCCCTAATTAGGTTCCCACTCATAATTAGAGTTTCCAACGTTACAACGGCCTCAATAGACTTTTGTTGCCAATTATTTGGGATTTTTTTGTAAGTTTTTAATTCACTATATCCAATCTATGTATATGTTGTTGAAGACACTTCATCATATGATATTTTTAGTTATGTTATCGCGTCTTTTTATTGTCATTTGAGGACTTTCTAGAGGTTTTAGAGTGGGTTACTCATGGTGTAGACAATGTTGTAATGTTTTAATTTGGGTTGTTGTAACTTTTTTTTTCCTTAACCAGTCTAGTTTATTGTGTTTTGAGTCCTTTTAATCTAAATCATGGTATTAGGACAACCAAGACATCTCATTAAAGTTATCGAAATTCAAGAATCAAGTAGAATAAAGAATAGGTAGACAAAAAAAACTCTAGGGAATTCCGTCCCAAATCCCAAGCTCATACCAGTGATGAAAATCACATGTAGGATGAAAAAAGAAAAGGAAATCACATCTGGTGCTCCCTACGCACAGACCCATGCGCCTTGCACATACTTAAGTTTGGGGGATCAATTTTGCTCCCTAGTTCCTACAGGCCACATGTTGTTGATAAGTTGTTTTTTTTTTCTTCTTTTCTGCCATGCGCTTCGCGCATTCTATGTGCGAATTTTTTCCTATTTAAATCATGTTTTCACCCAAAATTATTCATTCAGAAATCGAACAATTCAAAAGCTAAGGAATGTGACCACAACAACATAAAGGGGTGTTTTTCAACCCTCTTCCACTATTTATTGTGAATGTTCACTTTCTTACGATGTGTTTAGTTACCATGAGTAACTAAAATTTTTAGGTTATGATTTAAAGATGAACCTCTATTATATGTTGGAAATTTTTACCAGTTTCTGGCATGCTCTTTTATCAATGCTATTTGAATTATGTTGATTCAATATAATCATTTGATCTTGAATCAAACTTAGGTAAGAACTTCAATTAAGTTTGCCTTTTGAACTGGAGTTGAGATATATTATTTGCTAGGCCAGTTTGCCGATAAATTGGGATTTCATCTCGTACGACTATGCGTAACATTCCCGAATGCTAGTGATAATATAAGTCTGTTACTAACCCTAGGGAAAAATATTTCAAGAAGGGGCCTATGAAATCGTAGCTTGAATATGTCTTAATTTGTTCGACTTGTATCAACCTTGTTTCACCATTACTTGTAATTTCTTTGCGAAATAATCAGTGTGGCAAATCCATCCAATTTACTATTTTTATTATAAATTTAGTTAATTGTCTAATCGAAAAAAAATAGTCCATGTATCAACACTGACTTTCTACTCTATTATTTGGAACAATTTGATACACTTGCCGGAATTGTCAACAATTGTCATTCTATACCCCCAAAGTTATCCATAATTTAATTCATTGATGTTTTCATGTTTTGAAATAATATAGGTCTTAACGAAGTGCGTAGTTATATTGATAGAACGATTGACAAAACATATATACACCGTTTTCTAGAAAATGAAGATAACAACAATTTCATATTATATTTACCATAATTCTTCTTCATGTATTTTTTTTTATTGTCTTGTATTGGTAGGAGTACCCTTGTACTTATTTTTTTTATTTTAATATATATTTTTCATTCAAAAAAATATTTAACATGCGTCTAAGATTAACAAAGAAATTGAAAGGTTAGATAAATATATGAAAGTGTGTGAGAAATTATAAGAGTAATAACATTGTGATGGAAAAATAAAATAAAAGGTTCAGACTTAATAGAGAAATAGTTATTACCTTAACTAGATATGTATTTTACAAAAACCTTGAATGCACTTCATAACTGCGCGTTGAAGACCCGGAAGTTTTTCATAACAATCGGCATCAGTAACACACTCTATTGTAATGTACAATAAGAACAAAGAAATATTACGAAAAAAGTGAAAGATTGTATATAAGATTAATTAAAACAAATTGTATGAAAATGAGTCTACCTATATCGTCTTTCTTGGCAACTATAACTAGAAATAGGAAAACAAAAAGGATCCATTTATAAATAAACTTGAAAATTTCAGCCATTTCTTAGCACCTTTTCATATAATAAATATAAAGTTATTTAGTCACTTTATATAGTAAAAATCCCATGCAATGTTTACGTCAATTAAATAATTTTTAATAATAGTATGATGCTACAAGAAATCAATAATTAAAATTAGACTAATTATTACATGTCTTTAAAGTACCTTGATGCATCATTTTTGTCCTTTTATCTCATAGAATAGATCTCATATGAAAATATTAATTGTAATTAAAATTCATTCTTGTTTACCAACCTTTTCTTTATAGTCATTCTTGTTTACCAATATTATATTATGCTGGTATGTGTAGAACTTGAATCACATATTTTGAACAACGATTTGTGTTGGAATCTAATGGTTAAATAAAATGTGATTAGAAGGACAGACCCATTAAAGATGGGCCATAAGATTATCTGGTTGAGATTAGTTATTGATTTGAACTACTAACTAAGATTGCTTCGAAAATACAAGATAAGCCAAGTATTGTTATACGAGTGTTGCTATATATATGACACGATAGGCATCACACATAAAAAACACAACTCGTTTATTTACATGAGTTTTTTATGATAATACATCTTGGCTTATATTTTTTACTATGAAATACACACTATGATAAAATACGCATCTAAAGAAGGATTATGGTGCAAAAGTCCTAAGCATGTGTGCTTACATGCTGTAAAATGTAGATTTTCACTGTTTGATTAATCAATGGAGATGCAACTCATAAACTTAAGTTAGAGAAATTTTGATAAAAACACTGTCATAAGATAATTTGTGATTTTTCATAAGCAAACATGTATCTAAGCCTAAACTTTTAATTTGAATCAAATCAAAATGAAAAGAAACTCAAACAACAATAAAAGAACTCGTTCGTGTGAAACAAATAAATTATTTTTTTGGTACACTTTAGCTTTTTTCTTGTTTTATTTATTGAGTGTGTTGTAAGTAATTATTACAACTAGCATTTATAGACTTAGACTACCTAAGAAACCTATTCTAGTGTTTTTTGCACCATTTTAAACCTACTAATTCATGCACACCATATATGATCAAGATTAAAAATATGAATATAGGTAACCATTTTAATCCTACGCTAGTGTTTTTTTGCACCATTTTAAACATACACTAGTGTTTCTTCAAAAAAAAAAATATACACTAGTGTTTTTACTTTAAAAAAATGTTTATCTTTTATCAACAATATAAAATATAGCCTTAAATGAAATCTAAAAAAAAATAAAAAATATAGCCTTAAATATGTCTATAGTCCCTGCAAATAGGCTTTGGTTGAATTTTAGTCCCTGTACTTGCTAATCCTCCCATTTTTTCCTGCAAATATTAATCATTTAAAATTTGGTCATAATTAAGAATTTTTGCGTACGTGACATGTGATTAGATATGTGGCGCTTACGTGGCATTAGGTGACTCATCTTTTCACACATGAACTTCTGATTTTACCCTTAATGAAACCAAAGATACGTAAAATAACCAAAATGCCCCTGGCTTTCCCTTCCTTCTTCCCTTCTCTTCCTTCTTCCTCGAATTTTCTCTTCTTCCTTCTTCATTCTTTGAAATCGAAATTTGATTGATTGTGTTTGTGAAGGTGAAATTGCAGACAATCTTTTGTCTCTCTGAAATTCACTCCCAAAATCAAGTTTAGGGTTTTCAATTTCTCCTAATTCAAACAGAAAATGAGTTCCAAACGTACAACAACAACCAAAGGAGGAAGAGGCAAACCAAAAGCCTCCAAATCCGTTTCAAGTTCTTCAAAAGTCGGTCTTCAATTCCCCGTCGGAAGAATCGCAAGATTCCTCAAGGAAAATGGAAAAAATTGCGCTGAAGGTACTGCCTCATGGGTCAAACATAATAGCTTCAAGGAAAAAGATCTCTATCCTCCTCTTGTTTTCTCTACGACATATTTTTCTATTATTTACTAATGATGTCGGTTTCCATGAGCAAATAAACCTATTTGACTAGGGTTCCTCAATGAACCCCTTCATATTTGTTGGATTCAATTAATAAAGTTTTTTTTTATCCAGTTTATGATTCAATTGTCTGGTTCAATTTGTATATGTATGTTTCTATACCATATCATAGATGGAGCATATTAGGATTGACAACCCTAATTCTGTCCAAACTAGACAGTAGTAAATTGTTTATTTTATAAATTAAACTCTTTTAATCAAATCTAAGTATGAATTTAGGGCTATGACTCATCTTAAGGGAACATCACAATCAGTGGCGGAGCTAGAAATAATTTTCTAGCTGGGCCAAATTTTGTAATGTGTGTGAATTTATTTATATTGTTGATTAGTTAATTCGAGTAACTATTAATTTATTGTATATGGAACATGATTTATACAAATGTTTTAAAGATATTTTAACATAAATATTATATTATTTTTAATATATTACACATGTACTTTTAATTGTAAAAAGAATTGTGCTTTTTTCACAGTTATTGTTGATGAAAGCTATAGGATTAGATTATTCTGAAGTCAGGGTTGCTTAGGCTTTCTAAGTGGATCGAGGACTTCATACACACTCTTAAAGTCAAACTCACGCTCAGGTTTGGATTTGATTGCATGAATTGCCACAAGAATATTGGCATGAACATATATGTCTTGAAATTTCTAGAGCACTAGGAACCCCTTTAATTATTGATTCTGCAACAAAGAACCAAGTGTTTGGAGATTATGCTCGTATCTTAGTTGATATAGAGTTTTCTTGCCATGTATTCAATGAAATTATGGAGGAACAAGACATATATGATTTCAAAGTGGAAGTTTCTTATGAATGACTTCCATATTTCTGTTCATATTGCCAAATTATTGGCCATGACCTCACAACGTGTCGTTGGTTAATTCCTAAAAAGGTTGTGGAAGAAATTGACCGTGGTAAAAAAATTGGCTCCTTTCCCATAGAAAGCTATTAAAAAATATGCTGAAAAGGAGAATTTAGATGGCATCGGATCCTTTAAGGCTTTTGAGGTGCCAATTCCTCCCCACGTGAGCTCCCTGTTGACAATGGTGTTAATAAAGATACTATTGTTACCGAAAATGGAGTGCATGCTTCTTCTAATGACGACACTACTACCCATGATACTAATGCTACAACTATTGGTACTCATGTTGAAAAAGATGTTGTTGATGAACAGGTAAATGCAGAATAAGCATATGATGCCCCAAGAATTGATGCCCATATTGCGTCTAATGAGGAACCTTATGTATCACTTCGTGTTCCAATAGTACATAAAGTTGTGTCCCATGACTCTTTGGATGTTGCGCAAACAACTAAACGTTTGTCAATCCCGCCGCCTTCAAATTCAAGTACTTCCTTTCATTTTCCATTATCTAATGTAACTGATGAAATTTTAGATACTTCTAGTTTGGTTGGATGGGAGGGCAGTGATCCTTTTATTTTGGAACTTGTCGATTAGCAAAACAAGTCACCAGAGCCAACTCCTTTCTCGGTGACTATTCCTCTCAAAAGTCTGGTTACGACAAAGGATCTCCAACTAATTCAACGAATTATGGCTGCACAAACTATAAAGGTAGTTGCACATATTGATCCACAACTTCAGAAAGAACTTGATCTTGTTAGATAGTATCTTATTCAAGGTAAAGATGTTGACATCCCCTTTACACCTTATTTGATGAAGAAGCATAAGAAACAACCAAGTAAACTCAATTCTTACAACACTTGTTCAAAGGATGAACCCAAGAGCGGTTGACCAACACCTTATCTTCCGTTTCACCCCACAATCCAAAATTATGTGCAGTTCCCTTTCAGTTCTAGAGGATTTCATAATCTTAATCTAGAGATTTACAAGAACACTTGTTGACTACAAAAGTTTGTGTTTAAACAAACTCTATGAGTAGTAAACATATATAAAGCTCAATACACTCTTAGTGTATCTCTTATGATATTCTTGATTGGTTTCTAGACAAGGTATATACTAAGAACAAGTATGTATATAATTACAATAGTATATGAACATGTTAGACTTTGTATATACGTTAGTATGTTCAGATATTATGCAAGTCAGTCAATAAACTTCTTCAAACAAACTTGGTTCTTTAAATAGAGTTTATGCTTGATTACCGTTGCCTGAGAATTCCCAGTCTTTGAATGTTGAAGATATTCTTGAATAAATGCGGTTAACGTATCAACCATTTATTTCCATCAATGATGCTCTTTAAAGAATATTACTTTGTTGCATAAGTCATAACAAACTATAATTTCTTAGCAAAGAGTCGTGCACATCATTAACAAATTCTTGAATCAATGTTGGTACAAAGGATCTCAATCCAGATGCTTGAACCACATTGTTGACTTTCACAAAGTTGACATTAATCTTAATATATACCATTGTCTTTATCTATGACAGAGAACTTCATCAAGATCTAGAGTTTGACCAAAGTCCAGAGTTATAGACTGGAGTCAGAGCTATAACTAAGTCTAGAGGCAGAACTGCTCTTGTACTTAGAAATTCCTATACACCTAAACACACATTAGAATATCCTAATTATTCACAAACATGCTTTGTACATGCCTTGTTATCATCAAAACTTTAAAAAAAAAAAATTAAAACCTAGTTGTGGGCTAAAATTCATTTTTACAACTATTGTCCATCAACTACCGTATAAGATGTGTGCTAGAATACGGTTAAGTTAGTCAAGTTAACCTAAGTGCATAAGTTTATGGTTAAATTAAGTAGGTCTTTGGATCGAATACCGATTTTTCTAAAAAGAAAATGTATGGTAGAAGTTTATGGTCAAGTTAGTCGAGTGAACTTTGGAGCATAAGATATGTCCTAAAAGTCTACCCATGTTAAGTTAATGAAGCGAAGCTAGCAACAAGGTGGGAAAGCAATTAACCAAGAAGTCCAAAACAGAAGCACTATACTTGCTTTAAAACCCTACAAAGCTCAAATCCCATGAGCTGGACATAAATTTTGAAGCTAATGATTGTAGCTCAACATTTAAGATCATTACATTGTCCCACTGGGATATTGAAAAGAATCAAATCTATTTACATTTCAATTACCAAGTCTCTGAGCTTTGTGCTTTCTCCCTTTTCAATACAGTTTGTAAAGCTCCATTACCACCGATTTTGCCCCAAAAGTCAAAAAAGCAGTAGAAAAACATCTCACTATGTTGCTCTCTCATGGAGAAGGTAAGAGATAAAGAAAGTATGTGATGGAAAAATTAAAAAGAGAGGCTCGTAAACCTATGCTATGTCTAACTTGACTAGGCTCAATTTGGTAAGTGGAGATGTAATTATTTGTTTTAAGATATTTGTTTAATTACCCCACAATTTGCTTAGTTATCAGACTCTATAAAATTTAACGTGTGTATTAACAAATTTTTTACAAAAAATATTTCTATCTGTAATTTGAGTAAATTTATTTTTTCTCGTATGATATAATTAATTATTGCAGGTGCAATTATGAGAAAGTAGTACATGTTTTCGTCAAACTTATCATCACAACTAATTTTTATAATTTCTTAAATTTTATCAGAGCGTCTTATACTTATAATAAGAGATTGATGGAGTATTATTTTATTTTCATGTCTTCAAAATATTTATCGGTTTAAATTCTTACATATACTAACTTTTAAGAGTCCAAATTCATGCATATATCAATTCTAGCATTCAAAATTTTGAGAACTAAAATTAAGATAAGGGTTCTAACATGTTTAACATAACCAGCTTACGACGACGATTTTTGTATTAATCCTATGGTTTTTACGAGAAAGTGGTTCTAGTAATTTGGAGTTCATCTGAGAGATAAGTAAAGTTTGACAAAATATTATTTTCACCAAAAATCAAACTCGAATTCTCTTGAATGATTCAAGATAGCAATTATTTTAGAACGAAAAGAATGACAATAAGTAACTAGAATTAGAATAGTGATGAATATTTTCAATAATTTAAAGAAAATCATAAATTTAACCTTCTTTACGAGACATAAATTTCAACTTTATTAATCACACAACATCACACAACTACATTAGATATTATATCTTCACCCCAAATCTAAGACTTTGGATATATCATATGAGTTCCGTTTAAAGGCATTATGTGTAGAGATCCTTCCACGAACATATTGTTCAACACTCACCTTTTTTGATAATTAAAAATATACATTAATAATTGATCAAACCAACAGCATCAATGCATGCTGCAGATATAATATGTGTTTAATATTCTCTAACACCATAATATGAATATGGCTGTATGTTTGGTTTAATAATATGCAAGGTGGAGTCTGTAAACCTTGGTGGTGTGGAACTTTTGATAGATCCACACCATATTATACTTGTGATAGATCCATTTTGTGATAGCTAAGGGTGAAGTCTGTGTTTTGTTTGCTTATTTTGCCCTGATATACTTGTGATTTTGATCCGATAGATCTTCTAATTTGTTTTTCTGCAGTTTCTTTCTTCAGAAAAGTAAAATGCGCTAAAAAAACCAATGCAGATTCAATGGGATAATTTTGAATCTTAAAAATAATTTACTAGTTCGTTTTGTAAGCAAATGTTAACAAGTGAGTAGTTATTAGACTGAAGTGAATTTTGATCTCCTACTTTGAACTCCTTTGAAGACCCTTGGTCCAAAAAATCAAACTACATATTTTGAATATTAACTCTCATTCTTTTCAATCTCTTCTCTTTATTTTTCATACAAGTGATTTCTCAATTTAAAACTGTAAGGAAATAACATTTGGATTGATGGTTCGATTCCATTTTCATTTGATGATTCTAGTGCAAAATACGCAAAATAAAACTTTCGAATACCTTTGGTAAACATTAAAGGAAAAACTCAATTCGATTAGAATGTACAAACACAAAAGGACCAAAATGTAATAGAAATTGCAGTTTAGTGATTTCAAAGATGCAAGAGACATGACATGAATGATAGGAAACCTTATCAGCCTTGACCATTAAAGCTGTCACGGTTATCATGCTGCCAACCATAACCTTGACCATCATGTCCATGATCACCAGGATAGTAGTTTGGTTTCAACATGTGGGCCGGAGGTGGTGGTGGTGGTGGGAGAGCCATGGGCTGTGGTGCCAATATACCTTTGGAATCCCTTGGATCCACAGCCATACCACCACCTTGTGCTTGTTCAAAAGGAACACCTGCTGCATTCCAGGGCTGGGGGTAATTTCCTTGAAAATTTGGGCCATTTGGGACACCTTGTGGGTAACCCATTAATGAATTTGGGTCTCCACCAATATCAGAAGATGAGTCCTGCCTAGGCATATCATAGGGAGCAGCATAAAAGGGTTGAGCTCGGTCTTGTGGGAAGGGGGGATAACCAAATGGCACAGGTGGGTTCAGCATTGGGTTTGGGTGTGGGGGAACATTGGTGGGCCGTGTAGGGTGCATTGTTGGATACTCAGGAAATGAGTTATCTGGACCAACTGATTGCTGCCTGTCGGTAAACTGAGCAGGTTCTTGTGGGGGGTGCTGCTGCATGTCGAAACTTTGTTGATGAAAGCCCTGCTGCATACCTCCGACAGAACCAGACATGGAATCTGAAGGGTGATGTTGTTGGCTGAAAAATGGTGGCTTTTGCTGCATTGCTGGTCTTGAAGGAGTTTGATCTCTTGGTGGTTGCCGACGGGTTCTGTCTTCCAGATCATGATGTTGAGAATTTGAACCTGGAGAAAAAACTTGCCTTTGGGGGCCTCGAGCAGTGGAGTCTGAGGCTGTAGGTTGTCTAACACTTTGTGCTTCTGACTCATTTCCATCTTCTTTATCTGCATTGGGGCGAAGAAGATCGGCGTGGTATTCATGGATATGAGATTCAAAATCAGCTCTCTTCAAAAATGACTTGAGACAATGAGGAGCTGCACATATTAGGATTCCTTCCATCACTTTGATAGTCTGAATCTTCTGGATTCGTCCTTCACACCTGTGTACCAAGGAAGAAGAAAAACCCTTTTTAACATACAAACAATATGCTACACAGAAAAGAGAACTTCTACCAATGGAACCTATCAATTGCAAAACATAATCCCTAAAGGTCAACATTAAGGTTGATATCATCCCGAAAATTCAAGTTTTTTAATATAAGCGTGTGAATGATTTTATATTTAACATGCTTTATCACGAAAGAGCCTAGCATGCATAATGCAACAGCCTTACACTTGCACATAGGCGACGGAACTCAAAGCGCTGAACTCCATTAGAGTTTAATACTTTAGTTCGTATAGTAGCAGAAATATCTTGAGATAAGCTATCATGCTTCTTACACTTGCACATAACACGTAAATAACAGAATGTGCTTAGTATTCTCTTTGATTACTAATTTACTCGGTTAGTTCAGTTAGGCTAAGTCAGCTAGGCAGTTATGACTTATGATAGGTCATCTTAAATATAAATCTATGCTGTACAAACAAACAATTCATGAAATATTTTATAGATTTTCAGTTTCATCTCTCACAAATGCTCTCTTCCGTACTCTCAATTTTAAAATTGAGTTACCTAGATTTCTTTCAAACTCTAGACCACTTGATATCATTTTATAAATCAACAATCCTTAAACAAAAAGTTCTTCAGTTAAAGATCATTAATAATTTTATATCTGAGACAAAACACAAGGAAACCAGAAAAAATGATTGAATAAATGCACCACTCTAGTATCTATTTTATTGCAAAGTGGGGAAAGATATTGCTACATACATGCCAATAGCATGGACACCATTTTCACCTATTCAAGTGGGCAGATTTTAATCTGTGTGAAGATGGTCCCACAGACATGTAACTAAAAAAAACCTCCCTCCACATGTCAGGTTAGAATGCTGACTCAACAAGTGGAAAAGTAGAGAGACTAAAAAAAAAAAAGTGCACAAATATTTGAGAATGAATTTCAAAATTGTATGTCCATAGAGTAATCAAATTTAATGAAAAAATGTACAAAGGAAAGGTTTAATGCATTCCGATAGAAATATTATTCACCTATTGACTGGAAAATGAAAAGCATGTGTATACAGTACTGTTACAATTAAGCATAGTTAATGTGTGAAAGAAATTTACAAAACAACTAAAAGAGGGGCAATGATTGCGAAAACGAAAAAAACAGTAGTGAAACAAAGAACTCAAACAGTGAAAGACAGCATGCAAACAAGACGATTACGACACGGAACAGTGGCGACTGTTTTCTAATAGCTACCTCAATGCTTAAGTAATTAGCAAACATTAAGCTTCAAAGTGAAGAGTCAATGGTCTTCATTGTTTTGCAGTATGAAGAGAATAAGATAAGAAAAATACTTACAGGTAGCACGATGAATCACTTCTAGCACAATCGAGACAGAAAGCATGGTCACAAGGGCTCTGCAACACCATAACCCTATAGTAAGCCAACATCAAGGAAACTAACAAGTTCTAGGCTTCTAGCACATATTCAATGAGAAAACCCACTATCAAAATCAAAATTTTAAACATAGCAGCCAAAATCAAAATTTTAAACATAGCAGCCAACCCACAAAACAAACCAAACCAACCACCTTTGGAGCAGGGGCGGATCTAGACATTTGATATTGGTGTGGCAAAACTTTCTAAACAACTATATATATTAACAAAGTAGACAATTGACACTTTAAACAGTATAGCAAAATGGTTTGGGTGAGAGCATGTTAATTTAACATGGTGTTACAGGTTCAATTCCCTTCAACACCCTTTTTATTAATATTAATAATTTAAAAAAAAATCAAAACTGCAACTCGACAAGAGTTGAACCCAGGTCATAAGAATCATCCACCAAGCATAAACCGATAGGCCAAGAGAGAAACCTGTGATATGTGAGCGACTTAAATTATATATATAATTATTTAAGTCAAGTATATGAAATAACACAAGGCCATTATAGTAAAAGTAATATATTACAAGGTAAGTGGAAAAATGAAAAGTCAACACCAAATCAAAGGCAAACAAGGACAAACAACAGCTGGCCACTACTCCACTAAATTACCGCCCAGCAACTCAGCTAGCATGCTTACTTAAATAGATTCTAATTTATTTCTGCAATCAATTTTTTGGACACATGGTAAAACTAGAACAAAGAATATATCCAACTTTATTGAATGTTTATATAAGGGCTTATATATCAGATATTTCTATAACAAAAGGCAAAATAAAGTTAAACTATTTTCATATAAGTTGTTTTCATAAGTTATCCCAGAGAGCTTGTTTCCGTAACATCTCCCAAACAGTTTCACAAGTGCTTTTGTCAATAGATAAACTCAAATAAGTCAAGCCAAACAAACCCTAAGCCCAAATATAAAGGTTACTGGTATATTAGAACACGATAACTTATATCTTGTTTTGATCAAAACCATCCTAGCAAGCAGAAGCCTAAATGAAAAAACAAATTGGAATGTAAGAGAGTAATTACCAGTCTTCCATAAATCGCAATCGGAAAATCACATCGAACACAGAAATGAACTCGCTCACCAAGCTGACGACGGGATCTGCGACCCACATTCCTAACAACGGAAGAAGCAGTAGCTGTACCAATACCCTTTGCAACAGGAAGATCAGCAAGGACCAAATGGTCAGGGCAGGCAACCGTAACAGTCTCAACAGGCGATTGCTTCACGCCTGCCGACCCATCAGAGGATGGATTCTTACTAAGCCGAATTTGAAGCATATTTCAATCAACTTCTTCCCTCTACCTCTTTCAATGCAATACTTCAAATTGGGTACGAAATATACCAAATTATTCACCCTCCTTCTTTATCAAATCAACCAAAAAAAAAAACATTTTTACACTGTCAGTGCATAGGAATAAGCCCAGAAAAATTAATCAAATAAAAACAATGTTAACAACAACAACATGAATTTGTAGTACAATATTGAATTGAATCTAACAATTGTGCTAACAACCTAAGACAACGTTCATATTATTGGATAGAGATAAAATGGGGACCGAATTCGATGTAATTCTTGGTTTCTGCATAAAAACCCTAAATAAACCCTAAATTAAAAAAATAGGGGGATTTTTTTTGTGTGAACATAAAGGGTTTGGTTAATGATGAAATTTGAGATTTTGAAGAAAGATTAATTGCGGAAACTTACTTGAACAGCACGAAGTTAACGAATCTAGAATGTTTCAATCTCGGATTTGAATAGCTTTGAGGTTCTTCGTTCTGCAATTCAGAAACTGATACTACCAAGTATAAACATAGATAAGCTAAAATTTTAAAAAATTAAATGAAATAGAAAAATAATTTTGAGAGGAAGGAAAAGAAAAGAAAATTTAGTTATAATTTTGAGTAAAGTAGCAAACCCTAATTTTCGATTTGTGCGTGTTATCCTTGTGCGCGGGTTAATGTTAAAGCTTGGATTTGATCGGCCGACAAATGAAGAGTGGGATCGAACAATGATCTTAATTAGGTTGACACGCAGCCGCAACCTTTCAAGAAATATACCCAAATATTATTGACGAAAGAAGGTAGGGTAATAGATTGAAGATTAGGCAAAGAAAAGTCGAAAAACAATAAATATATATCAAAAAAAATATTCTAATAGGGTTTACGGATAATTGAGTTTTTAATTATAGTCACGAATATGCAAAATAAAAAAAAATGTGATTATATTTCCGCGAGGCGTGAGCATAACTCATTGTTAGGGACGTTGTATGTATACAAAGGTTGGAGTTCGAACCTCAGATT
>Ga0099826_10000832_pt1 | contig 16639 bp, 6 predicted proteins | sample Mtrugardesep15_FD_76830 | JGI IMG/M metagenome (GOLD analysis project Ga0099826, IMG submission 76830) | Root nodule microbial communities of legume samples collected from California, USA - M. trunc garden sep15 | ecosystem: Host-associated > Plants > Roots > Nodule | place: USA: California... | reverse complement strand
CGTATTGAATTCATGTTATTCAAAATTGATCAGTTGAGACTCTTACCGAACAATTATATTTTTTTTATTTGACACTATTACTACTATTTTCTTTGAAAATATATTTTATTCATGAATTTTTTAACTCAACCTACATTTTTCTCATTGTAGGATATATATATAAGTACTTCTTTTAATAGATCCTTCAAAAAAAGAAGTACTTCGCATTGTAGAATATATAAGTACTTCTTTTAATAGGATATATAAGTACCATAGTGTTTACCCTAAAAAAAACGCAGTGTTTGGAAAAGGTTAGTTTTTAAGATTTTTTAAAAACAAACTTCTTAAACTTTTAAAATTAAAACATAATGAGTTCGCCCATCAGTTCGGTTTTAATCAATTTTTTCAAGAAATGATTACAAAAAACGAACAAAGTTAAACAAACTATTTTTATGTTATGTCTGTTTCATCGTAGAAGTGGTTGTAGACGTACATCTATTAGAAGCCGAGAATTTTAGCTTCAGAAAACCACAACAAAATGGCAAGGTAAACGTACATCCATCAAAGCCAAAACTAATACAAACACATACTTAATAGGTTTAACTTTTCCTCTGCTCAAAATCAAACAAACCGACTCGTCACACCCCTTTTGCCAATTTTCTTTTGATAAGAAAACGATAAATAACTATTAAAAATCACAAACACAAGTGGAGGAACAAGAATTTGAACCTCAATCATAACAACCGACTTAATAATTTTGCCGGCTAAGACAAGCAAAATCAAAACCAACGGTTGTCTATAAAACCAGTAATTTTAACTTGACCCACTTTATTACTTGTTCGTAAAGCCCAGCAAAGAAAATAAGGCCCATTTAAAAACAAATAATGGACCCGAACCCAAAAAAGTCCATATTTATAACATCTCATCTCATTTTCGTAAACCCTAATTTTCGTCTCTCATTTTCGTAGTAGCAGCAGCAGAAGAATTCAACAATGGGTAAATTTCCGCAAACCCTAATTTCTCAAATCAAACAATTTCTCATAATAATTTCACTAATAATTAGCGTGTGTTTTGATTTGCAGTCAAGGTTCACGAGTTGAGGCAGAAAAACAAGGCTGATCTGTTGGCTCAGCTGAAAGACCTCAAAGCTGAACTCGCTCTGCTCCGTGTTGCTAAGGTCACTGGTGGTGCACCCAACAAGCTCTCCAAGATGTATAAATCGAACCTTTATTGTTTTAACTACAATGGGTTTTTTTATTTTACTTTTTTTTTTTTGTATGTAAGGTGTTTGTGTTAAAAATCGAATCTTTATTGTTATAATTCCAATGGGTTGTTTTTGTTGTGTGCCTGTAAGGTGTTTGTGTAAATTATTGATGTGTTGTTTTTGAATATTTTATTTGGGTTTTGCAGAAAGGTTGTAAGGTTGTCCATTGCTCAAGTGTTGACAGTGATTTCCCAGAAGCAGAAGGCTGCATTGAGGGAAGTTTACAAGAACAAAAAGTATTTGCCACTTGATCTCCGCCCAAAGAAGACCAGGGCCATTCGCAGAAGGCTCACCAAGCACCAGGTATTAAACCCTTTTATTCATACTTGGCTTGATTGTTATTTACAATAGTGTATAATTATGTGAAAGTTCATTGTTATAAACATATACTCCATTGTATCTTTGTGGTTTTTGCTTTTGACTGTATCAATTCATTCCATTGTTTTTTTTCTATTCATATTTTATTGTAGCCATCAATTGGTGTATATTACCTTTAATGAGATTTCTAATATGATGCTTTAGAGTTATCTTATTTTGTCCTGTGTGAAATACATTGCTTGTGTCCTTTGTGAAATACAGTGTTTCTGAAATACAGTGTACCTATGCTTAAATAGATGTATAAAACATACTTAGTGACTGCACGACTTAATTGTGGCTAATTACCTCGGCTGAATAAGTTGCTAAGAAATTACTGGCCCCCAGTTGAAATTCCAAGCCACATATTTTTTCTGTTTGTTTTAGGAGATAATAACTAGAGATGAGTAATGGAAAATACAGTAGATTGATTTGTTGTTAGATGCCATTAATGCCTTGCACGTCCTTTACAACATTGCTTGTTTACAAGCTGATGATTCTTAGGATATTCAATTTTTGGTTGTTTACAAGCTGATGATGCTAAGGATATTCAATTTTACTTGAGTTTAGTTTTTCCTTGTAACCTTTTTCTATGCGGTTGGAAAACTGGCTGCATGTGTGCAATGTATATCTGTTAGCCAAGAAGTTCTTTGCTTGTTTGTCGATCTCTTTCTATATATACAAACTGAAATTTCCTTGTGTACTGATTACGAATTCAAGCAGACGAGTATGTTTGGATTGTTACTTATGTTATGTTTTACTTGTTCATGCAGTCTTCTTTGAAGACCGAAAGGGAGAAGAAAAAGGAGAAATATTTCCCATTGAGGAAATATGCTATCAAGGCATAGGATTGTAGAGCATGTTAACAAGTTTTGATATTTGTACTCCTGTATTTTCGTTATTATGTTTTTCTTTCAGACCTGAGGTTTCCTTAAGGAACCAGACTCATTGTGGATTGTTAGTCTCTACAATGTTTAAAATTGGATTAATACTCTAAGCTTTCCCTTTATTTATCATTATTTTCTAATTTGCTTGGGGTATAATATGGTCTATTTCACTTGAAGGGAAGGGCAGAAACTTTTTTAAAAAACATTTAAAATCGCTAACAAAGGAACTAAGACAAGGTATTTTTGAAGAATGTAGTTTTCATTTTCCGAAGTATGTTACTGGATGAATTTTGGGATTAGTCTCAAACATTATTGTTTGCAAGAAAGAAGAATGTTTGAATTGACTATCGACGCCGGTTAGTCTTGGTAAACCACTATTCAAGGTTCTAGGTCTGTTTTTCATGTCCTCATAAGTGATTTTATGTTCTATGATGCAGTGCTTTCCACATTGCATGACAATGTTATAATTCCAAACTAAATTGTTTATAGTTCTATCGGGATTTCCTATTGAACTAGAGTTAAACTGTCTAATTAAGTATTACTTTATGGTGTTGTCTTAGGTGAACCAGCTACTAAATGGTTCATGGTGAGCAATGAGTTAGAACTGTGTTGGAATCATTAGTTCTACTAGATCTTAAAAAAATACTTTATTTTCGTAAGTTGATAAATTTGTTTTGATTTAATCTTTCGTTAACGAATGTAATATCAATTTTATTGTATCCACAACTCATAATCATCTTCCATCTAACACATTTTGGTTTTATGTCGTACATTGATTCTAGATAAATATCACATTATTATCGTGCGTGGTGCATGTCAAATTTGAAAACATCCTCTTCAACTACTCTTTCACGACTGTGTTCCTGTGAATTGATCTGTAAAGAAAGGGGCAATTTAACCCAAAACCCAATTCGATGGAGGTGAAATCTAAGTCAGAAGGAGTTCATCTTCTTTTTGTATTGAACTACAACATAAACAACATCGACCATTATGATTAGGTTTTTTTGAAGTTACTCTGATCTTAGAATGTCCTTAGGCTTGTGGTAGTGGCAAATGACAAGTATGCTTTGTGCGGTTTAGATTTCTTTGTAAGATGGTAAAAAGACGATAGAGAAGGTGGCTGCCATTGCTGTGTTGGGAGAGAAATGAGAGTAGAGACAGAATGTAAATTTTTGAGAGAGAAAGAGAGTGGGTGAACGTGCGATCTGATGTGGTATTATCTATTAAAATCATATAAACTTACTTAATCGAACGACTGATAGTTGTTCATCATGGTACATTGGCGAAGGACTTGTTGAAGCTCTCACCCTAGAAGCCACCTTACTTTATTGCTTAAAAGATTGTTTTGAAGTTTTTCTTCCAATCACAAAATATCACTTGTCTAATTTAAGTGTAGTTTGTCTTTCTCCGGGTTTTTTAGCCATCTTTGTAATAAAAAAAAAAAAAGATTATAATGAACCTTATTATTTTTTTGAGGGAAGATTATAATGAACCTTTTAAAAGCTAAAAGGAACACAATAAATCGAGTAAAAGATAAGGGGAAGAAACCCATACTTTTTTTTAATGCAAATGAAAATACAAATAGAGGCCTATAATTTAATGCAAATGAAATACGAATAGAGGCCTATAAAAACAAACAAGAAAAATCCTCAAGATAATCAGGGATAAAGGTAGTAATATCTCGATAAATAATAGTATAACATTATGATAAAATTTAAATTAATAGAAAATAATCATCTTAGATACAATATATTCCAAAAATAAAACCAATGAACCTCTTACACTCGACTTCAAACTTTATGGTCTATTGGCCTACAAATGGACTGCCAACCTGTACAAAACTGGGCAACCTCTCTGAGAGAATGTGTAGCTGCTTCCATTGTCCAAGTTGGGTAATATTCACTAGGATGGAACATGGATTCTCCTTTAGATTCTATTGGCAAGCATAATGGTTGAGCACCATTCAGAAACATATCTCCTTCAGATATTATGAAGCCAGACCTCTGCTCTTCTTTGTCTGCCGCCTAAACAACCAATTTTGTCACACCAATTAGTAACCATAAGGGGGTATCAACAGTTGGTTGCAGTCAAATATGGCTGGACTAGATAGTGTAAACTAACCATTTATATGAACATAATTCAGGAGCCGTTCATATCATTGCAATATTTGAAAAATACGATCACAAAATTGGCCATTTCACAAAGTATATATAATATATCAAGTAAAAGAGTTGATATATTATATAATTTACACATCTAGATTCTAGACATCAGAATATATAAATAAGAAAAATATTAATGACACAAATTGAGACACTAAGTAAAAGAATGATGAATGTTCAACAATCTTTACAGGGTAATACACTAGTATTTATGTTCAGAGTTGGCCCAAGAGTGAGTGAGGATAAAACAAGTTATGGGAGAGTGGGTATTTTTTTGACAGCATGTGTGTTTTTTTTCCTTAATAAATACACTAGTACTTCAGCTTGGGTCTTTTCCAAAAGGCGTGGCATTTTTGCTTTATGAAAACTAATAAGTACCTTGCCCTTAAGTTAGCCTTGGTTTAAATGCAAAAATAGGCTAAAATGGAGTCAGTTTGAAAATATCAATATAACAGAACCCTAACTAATGACGATAAAACAGTAAACATGGAGTGAAGGGAAATGTATTTTACCTTTTCGGTATAAAATTCAAAAGTCTTTTTCTTATCTCCTGCCTCATATACGTTGCATTGGGAGTATATCTGTAAAATCATTTTAGAGAAATCAGTTATCTCCACAATTGCTGCATAAAAACTAGAATGCAGGGGATGATAGCACACAATCACCTGGGACTCAACACTAGCACAAACTGCATATATTCCCCAATTTCTGGTGTAATTGTTGTACAGATGAACCTTTCCAAATCTCACACGAGGGTGTCTTTGCTTGGTTCCATCAAAGAAACAATGATGAATCGTCACCCGGATGCATCTATCACCAACGTGTGTTGGGTCAGCTCCAATCAGCATGGTCTTGTCATGCTGAGCAAAGTAACATCTAGAGACAACAACGAATAATCTCATTAAAAAACAACAAATTTGATTAAATCATCAATGCAGCTCAATTTATTCCGACCTAGATATAGTGATATCTGTGCTTTGTCTCGTGATATCTATAAGGCCGTCATCATAATCTCGGAGGCTGCAACGATCAATCCAAATATTCCTAGAATTTGGTTTGATTTGAATCCCATCAACATCATGACCTCTGCCCCCCTCAAACTCGAGGTTGCATACAATTATGTTCTCGCATTCTTTCAGCCTTAAGCCTTTCCCAGTCAATTTAATCCTCTGGCCTCTTCCATCTATTGTCTTATGAGAAGACACACTGAGGTATGATGAAAGATTAATTGTACCTGAAACTTCAAAAACAATCCATAGCGGCTCCTTTCTACGACATCCTTCGCGAAGAGAACCAGGACCATCATCTGAATAATGACAATGCCAAATATACACGAAACTCATTGAAAATTCAACATCCTAACTAACATAACGGTTTTCATTATTAATTCCATAAAAAGCATATCATTTAATCTTCTCTACATCACAAATGAATGAACTAATAATAATGCATGCAAAGTATAAAAGAGGATCGAATGAAACCTGAAAGGGAGGTAACGAAATAGAGAGCACCGTGAAGACCGCCGATGGCGAGGCGACCGAAACCCTCAGCACGACCGGCGATGGACCTCAAACTGGAATCTGCATCTCCGTATGGCTGCATCGTCAATCAATCTTCAATACACCGACTCAAAATTGATGGATGAATATAGTTTTAGTTTTAGGATCTCTCTGATTGATTTAACTAATTAAGGAGACACTAATTATTTATGTACTAAATTGATTGCTTAAATTACACTTTTACACTTCCCTTCCTCTTAGGTAGAAACTAATTATTACACCGGAAATTATTTAAGTTATTTGTAATTATAGTAAGTTGATCCTTTAAAACAAAAAATTGTATTGATGTACTTTATCAATTTAAATGGATGAATATCGTTTATTTTTCTAAAAAAAAGTTAGTCATTTAAGTATTTTTTTTTTGTAATATTTTGGTTTTTAAGTTGTTTAATTGTAATTTTTTGGCTTCAAATAACTTATATTTTTAAGATTTAAAATCTTCAAAATTGTTACAATTAAATAACTTAAACGACTTAATTGGTATGAAAAACTTAAATGACCAACTTATAATTATTAATTAACTTAAATGACTTAATTGTTGCGGAAAAAAAATTAAAGGATCAATGTGTTACAATTTTTTTGTCAAAAAGAAACGATATTCATTCATTCAAATTGATAGAGTACATCGATACAATGAAAATTCGCTAAAAACAAAAAGGATGAATCTTTGAACAAACTCACAACACTTATGTTAATAGCATAAAACGGCAAAGTACTAAAGCCTACACACATGACTATATTTAAGTCTCCGGAATACTCATGTCTCCGGATCTGCAACGTTGACGTCTCCAAAGTCGTTGATTTGATCTGTACTGGATCGAAACTTATCTGACAATCTGAATCGAACAAATATCTGAACGAAACAAGAAAGACAAACAACGTCGCACAAAGACGACGAGCAAAACAAAGTCGCACCAAGACGACGAAATCACGAAAGAAAAAACGAAATAGATGCGAAAATCACTTATTTCAGTAAAAGGAAAATAGAAAAACGAGTTAGAGGGGTGATTTTGGGCCAAAAATTGACCATAAATCACCCCTCTTTGATGGATGAAGGAAAAGAAACTAAGGTTTTAGTGACGGCTCACAAAAGAGAAGGGGAAGAGAGCCCCTTTTTTTGTTAAAAGATACACATAACACTCGTTTTACTTATTTGAGCAATGTGTTACAATTAAATAATTTAAAGAACCTCAAGTGCAATTTAGCATATATTAAAACAATTATATATTTCTCTTAAAAGAAACTTGAATTACATTATCTTTTTCTTAAAGGTATAATCTACATAAAAAACTTAGCGGATTGATTTTCTTAGAATCAAAATGAATGTATGGATAAGGTGAATTCATATTGGATTTCTCCTACCAAATATGTAGACTCTTCTACCCAAACCCAAAGTGCTAATACTACGTGGAAAGCTCAAAGAGCAGCTGTTTCAAACAAAGCTCAATGAGGATCTGTAGAAGAAAGATATGATCAGGAGAAAACATAGAGATGGAGGGGAAATATAATGAAAATCAAGAAATTGATTCATAAATCGATTACGAAGAACAAGGTTTCAGAGTTTACTCTTGTTCATATTTAATTTTAAGTATTGTTCGATTTTATGAAAAATTGTGCTGTGATTGAAGTGTTAAACAAAGAATTCATGTTATGAAGTTTCGTTGTTGTTCACTTGATAATTCGATTTTTGTTGTGATGTTTATGCCAAGAAGGTTCAAGAATCCAAGGAAGAAGGGTTCTATCACTACGAAGAGAGATAGATCGAATTGTACATCAAGAATTGATAAGGGTGGTGTTGTTTCAAGTGATGAAGATGAATGTGTGATAAAAGCGTTCAAGTGGATTAAACGATCGACTGTGAAAGCTTTTGTTCAGTCATATGAGGAAATGGTGATTGAGCTAGCAAAAGAAGGTGTTGCTTTTATACATGAGATTAATGACATATTCGGGTTATCAAAGTGTGTCCAAATTACATGTTACATTGAATAATTGAGTTTGAAATACAAGATTTTCTATGTGAGGAAACAAGACAATGTAGCAGAAAATTTAGGTTTTGTCCAGTGCATAAGGTCATTGGAAATTCTGGGTGAAGTTCAGAAAGTTACTGAAGTTTCATAAATGCAGTAAGGATTGGAGTAGAAAGTTCAGTTTTTTACAATAGTTAGAAGCATGGAAAAGATACGTTGATTCAGATTCATTGTTAGAGACACAAGTAGATTCTGGAGAATCAAGCTAGTAACAATATGAATGATGCAGCAAGGCTTGAGAAGGAAATGATTATCCAGTCTCATGATTTCAGTTTTGTTCCAATTTAAGATTTAGAAGAATATGGCCTAGTGGTATTGGCTTGGGATCTGGGAGTGTGCTCCTCCTCAAGGTCTCAGGTTCGATTCTCTCTGGTGCCAATTTGAGGGGGTTAGTTTAGCTTCTTCAAAAAAAAAAAGATTCAGAAGAACATGGTGTGTTGAAGTATAATTCATATTCTTATGTTAGCTAGCTAGTTAGTTAGCTAGCTAGTATGGGTTAGTTTAGTTAGTTTAGGTGTTAACCTAACTATGGTTATGGTTACTGGTTAGTTAGTTAATAACTAATTAGTGCATAAGTCCTGTAAATAGGAGTCATGTAAGTTATAATTGATATTACTCACATCACTCATATCTCTCATATCTCTTACCTTCAATAATAAAGGGTTTTATAATTCCTTTATATACCAAAATTATATAGGCATTTGAAAATTAAATATGTCTTTTTAAAATTGAATATTTTTACGTAACAAATTTGTCTTTAACAGTTTAATCTTTTTTTTTACTAAATTTGAATTTTAAAATGTAAAACTTATATAACATAAATATTATAAAATAGAAACAAACATTTCAAAATAGAAACAAACAAATTAAAGTAGATATTATACAATAAAAATTGGAAGGCATAGGTATTCTTCAGTTTTTTTTTTACACATGTTTTTTTTGTCTTCAAAGTTTTGAATTACCACATTAAGGATATGATTGGCATGTTAAATCAAATTTGGATGCTCCACGAGTTGTTGTCTTTGTGGTTCAAGTGTTTTTTTTAGGGGTTTGTGGTTCAAGTGTTGAAGGAGAATATTTTTGAGTAATATCATGTTTTACATTTGTAAAAAAAATACATTTTATATAATAGTAGTAATTAATTTTGAAATAAGGGAAAATATGAAATAAAAAAATTATGATAAGTTTGCTCGGTCCATTTTTAAAACATTGGAATGAAAACATTATTCTATCACAATATAAAATATCCAATCATTAAAATACAACATTTGTTTCATTCCATTTCCGCTCAGCTTTATATTGTTACATCAATCCAAACACAAAAGTGATGCTTAAACATATCCATTTAGTCCATGTTCAAGTGTATCCAAACCTAAACACCTATGATCATGATCAGCTGCAGTCAATAAGATGACGCAGTCACACAATCATGCTTCAATGACCATTCGATTAAAATTGAACGGTTCTCATTAATTAAAGCTCGGTGTTTTAAGAATTATAAAATAATAACTAAACTTGTTTTTTTCTAAATTATCCAATCTTGATTGGACCGTCACTATAATGCCATGAATGCGTGAATGCAATAAAATAGTAACCACAGTGATTTCATCATCAAAACCTTATGCTTCAGCAAGACTGTTCAAATGCGTCAAAATTAGTTGGCATTCCTATAACAATCTATACCAGCTGGACAAAGAAGAAAAGTCGTTTGAAAATAAGAGAAAAAGAAAGAACTTATAATTTAAGTCTTTGTATAGTATATGTCATAAAAACTTCGTCAAGTCTCTATGCTTGCAAATTATGACGTGGTGTTAATTACATGCATGCATAGTTTCACCCCAAACACAAAACATCGCACCTAAGAACTAAGAATTGCCGGTTGTTGGCGATTGATTTTAGTCAACTAACGCCAGTAGAATGTACTCCCACCCACAATGCAGTATATATATCCAGATTATTTTCAACAGTATTTTTTTTAGGGAAATAGTTTCAACAGTTTGTTAACAGTTTAAAGAAATAAAAACAAAATACGCACCACTGACATATCGTATCAAACTTTGATTATACAATAGTATAACTTATGATGAGTTCTAAAAAAAAAAATCATTTATGATGGATAAGATGGTAATATATATGCACACAAAATAAAAGTGATTAACCGTTTGTTATTAATTATATAAAATATATTATGATATTCAATAACTTAGATTATTTAGATAGCACTTTTTAAGAAGAAAGAAAAATTATTTTGTGTCTGTTTATAAATTATTTTTGGATTATTTGCTTAAAAAAAATTGTATTGAACAACATTTTTGGATTATTGCTTAAAAATAAATCTGTATTGAATTGATGAAAATTTTAGGAAATTAATTGTTAAAAAAAAGAATTACTTAAAAATAGATTAACACATCGATATTCATGAAGTTTGGTTGGATCCAATTATGAAATATTATGCCATATTTTTGTAAAATTTTATTTAAAAATAAATAAATTTTGAAAGAATTATTTTTACTTTGAGGATTAGCAGTATTCATCAAAACTAAAGTACATATCAAGAATTCTCCTTCTTTAAAAAAAAATCAAGAAATCTCCTTATTTAACAAACGGATCCATACACAAGAAGATACGTAGAAAATTAATCATGTAACTAAACCTAAATGGTAAATGAGTTTTTTTTTGACAAAAAAATGGTAAATGAGTTTGATAAAACTTTACTTGCCTCTTAGCTTTACCTAAATAATTAATTGGTTAAAATTGGTTAGAGAATACGTGTAGGAGCAAGAAACACACATGCACGAAACTAAATGAAGCGATTAGTCTTGCACCTGCAGACATGGGATTAAGTAAAAGCATTAATTTCTTAGATATATGATTGAAGTCGTTTTATTTAAATCAAATTCTAGAACCGAAAATAACACTTCAACTAAATACAAGGGGTTGTGGATCCTCTGGAAAATTCATGGAGAAAAGACACCGACCATCTCCATCTAATTATGGATCCATCACAAATTTAATTAATACTCCAAGAGTAGGTGTAATAGTTTGAACGATGATGAAATAAAATCGAAGCAGAAGAATATTCGTACTGTTCAAATTGGGTCGAATATATTTTGCAAGTCTATTGATTGCAACTTGCATTGCACATCAACAATCACAAAAAAGAATCATTCAAATATGATACTTTAAATGGAAAGGATGTGTGTTCACATCTAACTCTAAATTGCTTTACAAAATTAAAAATCACACAGAACTTTTTAAAGGAAAAAAGTTTCTAAATGATTTTTATAGGATTTTTTAACCAATTTTTGTGAAATGTGTTCATATCAAATTCTGACATACATGAATTTGAAGTGCAAAACATCAAACCAAACTTATACTTAAACTTGATTGAATCAGATTGAATTTTTTAAAGGAATAAAATATCAAAGTGAATGAAATTACATTTTCAGATGGCTTTACCGTTACCTTAAATGCAATATCTAACCAAAACACTATATCATGTAAAGATAGTATTAGAAAATAGGTAGGGACAATATATATTATATGCAAGATCTGGAGTTGAAACCCCGGCCACCACCAAAAAATTAGTACTAGAAAATAAAGGTGAGGAATGGGGTGGTAGTGTTGTGGAAATATTTTATTTATAGTTAAAAAGATTAGGGTAAGGATATGTCGCTCCAATTTAAGACATGGAAGAAGATTTTTTTTTTTTACTTGAATGACATTTACAAAAGAAATTACATTTGAATTTCTATAAGAGCCCTAACCGTATATGAACTCGTGACTTTCGGATCACCAGATGAAACATTTGATGTTGGTGGCAAAGATTTTAAAAGTATTCCATCTTGAAGCGAAAATATGATTGAGTTCAACTAAACTTGGATTCGCGATGAATGAAGACAGGTAGGGGAAACAAGTGGTGCATTTCAAAACCTAGTTCATAAAAAAAACAAATAATACACTCAGTTCAGCCCATTATACTTTTCTTAGTCACCGGTTTGTTCAATAATGAGCGACACATTCTTAAATGCACTTAAATCTATAACTCAACAAAATAACTGTGTGTAGCTATATTGAATTTTGCTTATTAAAAAAACATATATGGGTTGGGCGAGCAGTTGATTTTGTTCAATCTAAAGATGACTAATGGGTTGCCATGCCATAAACTTAAATCAATTGATATGAATATTGTATAATATATGTAGAGTTTGAATTTTAGACACTTCATTTATTCAGCTTAAGAGGTGAATTTCTAGCCATTATATTAGTTAACAAAGTAAAGGTTAATTGAGTCGAGCCTCAAAATCCAATACTATTATAAGAAGATACAAGAAAAAACTAACACGATGTTTGATGAATAGTTTTCATATCCTATTGATATCAAGTCAAGTTACATCCTTCCCGACACCACACAACGGGAAATTGATTCGACATGAGACATGAAAATCAATGATAAAAAAGTATAAATATATGTTTAAGTTTACAGTGATAAAAATTAAGTTGAATGAATTTTAAAAAATATTCTAAAAATTTTTGGCTCAAAAAAATATAATATAGCGACCTTTGAAAATTGTGTTGCGCGCTCTAATTTCATCATGATTGACGGGTGTATGGTACATGTTCTAACCCAAGTTCAAAGAGATTGTTGCCCTCCCTTTTATTTTAAATCAAAATTATTTAACACTCATTCACATTTTCATTTTCTCTCTGTCTCTCCATTTTCATGATGATGAGTGTTATTTGAACAACCATTTGGTTGACAACTTATGTGACAACTATAATTTACAAAGAAAAAGTAGGTATATATACGAAAATCAAAGCAAAAGAGAGATAAAGTAAAAAAATTATGTGAGTATAAGAGAGAAAGTTGTCACAAAGTGAATATTCAAATATCATTTCTCTTTCAATCAACTATCACATCTATAACATCACTTTATTTTTTTTATGTCTATTAGATGTTTGGGAGTCTATAAAAAAAATCATTTTTGTTAAGCACTTTCCTCCACTTCTTTGAGATTTCTTCAATTTTATGTTTTAATTAAGTCAAAGTAAACACCTATATTTTTTTAATAGACATGATTTTTGTATGTTAATTACTTCAGAAATTTCTCAACTGTTTTGAGAATTTTTAACTGCATTAACTAATCTACCCATTAGACATTCAAAACCTATCAAATTCACCTATTAAAATATATGGGACCACTGTCCAGTGGTAAAAGAGTCATGGATTAACATTTTCTTCGTTTTGCCCATGCAGAATTAATTAGGTCATTGAAAAATATTTGGTGGCTAGTGATGAAAAATTAGATTTCAAAGGGTTGCTAAATGTAGGTCTGGTTCACTAATAATTTAAGATGATGACAACATAAAGTTAATTATGTTTATAGGCCTTTACGTGTTTGTTAGGGCATGGCAATTCGTATCTTAATTAAAAATGATGTGAATACATTTTCAAATAAATTATATTATAATAAGCTTTTCTTTATTTATAAGCATTAATAACAAGCTTTTCCTTTTAGTGGTTATAGTTTCCAATGCATTACATCTTAATTTGGTTCTATTTTTTGAATTTGTCTTCGGGTTAATGACCTGTTGATATGGACTCAGTTGAATTTTCTCAACAACGATAGAGACTAATCACGTTTCAAACATTAAACCTGTAGTATATTTTAACTTTGATATGGAATGAAATTTGGTTCGTCGGAAGAAGTTCTAGAATTTTTTGAAATATTTACCAACGCAAAAATTGATATGGAATGAAACTGTACTAGTACATTTTAGTGTATGTATGAATTGTGAAAAGAAAAAAACTATAAATTGTTTTTGAAGAAGAAAAAAACTAATAAACGTATATCGTACATAAAATCGGATACTGTACAAAAAATTATTAGAATAAAATAAAAACAATGCCTCTTATCTAAGGATTAAGATTTCCTGCACCAAAATTATTTGGTTACTGATTTAAGAGCAGATAATTCAGATTCTCTATCACTAAATTTATGTTTTTTTAAGACAATAAATTAATGTAAACAATTTTGATTATTGATTTGAGATTAAACAGTTGATATATGTAACCACTTTACTGCCAAGACCCATATTTATATTTAGTTACGTACATTTAATTTACAATAAAACCAGCATTATAATAACTTATACAGAACCTCAGAACCAAAAAATTGTAGAGCTCAAGAACATTAACCGTGTAAACCGGTCCCAATTATTTCATGTCGTGTAACAATAACACCCTATTCATTGATTCAGAACGTACCCTTACAAATGCATTCAATCTTCTTTCTTCCCAGCCATCTCCTCTTATCCTATGAGCTTAGCCGTACCATATTGTTATTTTTGGTAAGTGATTTAATTATTGTTTTAGATTTACTGCTTAGCATTTATCTATATGAAATGACAGGATAAGTGTGATCTTAAAATAACGGTCTATAAAATCGGTCTGGTAAAGTTTTGTAAATACAACTCAAATGATAAAAGATTATAAAGATATTTAATATGTTGGAGTTCCGATTTAAAGTTGTAACTGTCCACTTACTCTTTTGGAATAAAACCCTTTAAAACAAAAAAAAATTGACATCTTAAGATAATGATTGATATTCAAGTAGAGAGAATGCACACAAGTACAACACAGGGTGGGAGGTTTGTGGTTTACATCCCTTGTGAAAATTAAATATCTCTAAAGAATTCGTCTGTTTGGTCATGTGGATGCGGTTTACAAGAGGATTTTGACTATCTATTTTTGACTTGCAACTTTTTTGGTCAAATTTGTTATGAAAGTTACAATTGGCTTGAATCCAGCTCATGTCAAGGATAACATTCTTCAATTCCGATCACCAGGTGGCTTTTCAAATAACATTTGTTCAGCTTTTTATTTGATCTGATTTTCTTGTGTTTAGACTATTTGACGCGACATGAATGCTAGAGTTTTCCAACAAAAGGGGTTTTCTATTAATCAGCTTGTAGACAAAATTAAGCTACAATCCTTCCGGTGGATGAAGGTAAATCATCCTAATTTTGCCTTTAATGACCACTTGTGGTGACTTAATCCCCTTTTATGTTTGGGAGTTCATAACTAGTTTCACTCTCTTTTTTGTGTTTTTCAGTCTGCTCGGTGGTTGTAACACTTAATTTCTTGTTGGTAACCTGATGTAACATATACTTCTCTTAGCTCTTCTCTGACACCTCTTATGCTTAAGAGACTGAGTTTCTAGTTAATATGTTTCATTTTAGTTTCTTAAAAAAAAAACTTTGAAGAAATCCGAGATCCTTATTTGTTAGGATATGGAATTTGTTTTAATTTAATTTATTTTGTGTTTCTAGTTTTAGGTTTTGCAGTAGTGATATATATTGGGGAATCCATACATAAGCTAGCTAGCTATAGTTTCAAATGACCATAGAGAGTCATTAAAGTTGCTCAGTCCAATAGAGACGTTGGTTGAATTACGAATCAAAAAGTAAATGACTAAAAGATGAAAATTGAGGGTATTGTTTCTCTGCTTGCTTGTGGTTGGTCCACCAAGAATTAATAACTATGACCTACTCCAACGATAATCCTGTTGATACAGCATAAATCATAACTGAAGAAGAAACTGTCTCATTTTCGCAAAGACGTTCGATAATGAAAATGTTTATTAGACGCCCTGATATAGGAATAGAGTAATTTGATAAATGTTTTAGGTTGAACATGTGATAAGAAGAAAGATAAAGATAAAATAATGCTTTGAATGAGTGTAGAAAAAATTAAGGTGTTTAAATATGTTTTATCTATAAGAATCAATAAATAGAAAAGTAAACATACGATCTGTTTTCACATTGTACTTATTGTTTTTGGTAAAGTTTTCATATTGTATTTATATAATCAAATTTTATACTTTTATATTTGCACGTAATATTTATTTTATCTGATAAAAACTACTACTAAAAGAAAAATAAGATTAGATACATGATGTACAAAGATTAAGTACTAGGAACAAATTTCTCAACCACCTAAAAATATACTAATACCGTCTCAAAAGATGTATTCTATAAATGTTTTTATACATTGGTTTGATGTCAAAAACTTTCTCTTTGTGTGAGAAACATTGACAATAACTCTACATAAGCTTTATCCATAAATATACTTCAAAAAGTAAGGAACATTTTGTTTTTTATATTATACTACCTCCGTCCCTAACTATAGGATCCTTTTGAGAATTTTTTTTCTTTTTTATAAGATTCTTTTGTTATTTTCAAGTACATTAATTAATTCTTTACCAACATACCTCTATTTATTTTATATCTTTTTCTTCAATCAACATTAAATATTACATTGAAAACATACACTAACTCTCTCTTAAAGGACAAATTTGTAAAAACAATAGTAATTGCAAACAAATTTATTATCATTTTTAATTTT
>Ga0099826_10000830_pt1 | contig 16641 bp, 6 predicted proteins | sample Mtrugardesep15_FD_76830 | JGI IMG/M metagenome (GOLD analysis project Ga0099826, IMG submission 76830) | Root nodule microbial communities of legume samples collected from California, USA - M. trunc garden sep15 | ecosystem: Host-associated > Plants > Roots > Nodule | place: USA: California... | reverse complement strand
GAGGGAATGTAATGTTACGAGGGAATTCAAATACTTTGAGGTGAATTCCATTGTTTGGATGGGGGAATGTAATGTAATGTTGAGGAAATGTAATGTTATGAGGGAATTTAAATACTTTGAGGTAAATTGCCTAGAATTTTAAATTCTTTAAAATTTCCAAATTACCTCGTCCAAACACACTCTTAGACACTTTAAAACTTGCTAGAAAATACTACCCATTAAGAAGTACAGTATGATATGGGGAATGGATTCAACGAACCTATGTCAAGAAAAAAAAGGTTGAAAGTGATATGTGAATAAATATCAAATGCTTTAGCCATATGCGGGGCACTTGTTGGGATGTTTTTTTAATTTATATCCAAGAGTTCACATCGTTTTCTAGCCAAAAGTGAAAATGGATATGTTTTGGCTCCATTTGTAGGGGTGAAACTTGGTATTATATTTTTGGTGTGTAAAATAGGCTTACATACTTTAAGTAAATTAAGATAAGATATGGTGAGATTGCAAAGTATATGATATACTTCGTTTAGTTAATTTATTACCATAGTTAATTAAATATACATAAATATGTGGTAATTAATACTAAAGGATAAGGATGAGGATATCATAGAGCTAGGTCAGCATAATAACTCTTAATGGAGAATGGATAATAAAATATGGTAGAGAACATGCTTGTGACACGGGCAAGATTCCTTTGGTTATGCTTTTGAGTTGTTTTTCAAGCTAATAATCTTAACTTTAACTAAACTAATCAATAAAATCAAAACATAAATGTGGCTTAATTAAACAAGTGGGTGTCATGTTTATTCCAACACATCCAACTCTTGTTTCCCATCTTCCAACTTTCATTTAATTTGATGAGGTATCATAATCAAGATTTTTAGTCATACCACTCTGGCTAATCAAAGTGCAATGCTGCAACATTAATAATTCCATTGAATATGATATATTTGACAGACAAAGCATATTTGGATGCACCTCCTCGTGATGAACCAATAAAATCTAATAACAACGAACTATAGTATGATTTAACTTCCTTCTTGTTGATGGATGTAGCTTTATGGTAGGGAGAGTCAAAACTGTTTTTAGATGCATATAAAATTTATTTTCACATGTTTGGATGGCGTGAATTAAAATTAATTATCTCTAAATTTAATTCAAACTTGAAGTTAGAACTTATAGATTTTGACTCTAAACACAATTTATACAACTAAATTTATTATTCAACTTATTTTAACATAAATATTTTGATACATAAAGTATTTTACATTAATTTCAATTTAGATAAATTTTACAAAATTAATAAATTTAAAACAATTTTTTCATCGCAGAACCAAACACATTCAACAAATAAACAATATTCAATGAATCCGCCTTCATGAATCTAGCTCATTCGAATGAGACACTTAATGAAACTCCATTACACATGACCCATGTGTAGCAATTTTTATGAGCAAACACTCTCTAGCACCTCAACATCACAGATCTTATAAAGCATGTCGACCTAAAATCAAAAGAACAACTATAGTAGGCCTCCCAATCCCTGCACCTGGTTCTATCATTTAAACACCAAATTACTTGCTCGTAAATAATTAATGCATAGATATTTATTTATATATAAAGCCTCAATATTAGTGCAACACATGGATAATGATATTGTGAAAATGATAGATGCATGTGAGAAATATTATTACATCTAGCATTCAATTTTGTTTTGTGCTGTATCTGCGTCACACACAGTAAGCTTCCATGTTTCCCTCCTTCCATACCAATCCCTCTTTCACACTAACTTTAGCCATGAATAAAATATTACTCCTATGTCCTTAATTTAATCTCAGTAGCTAGCTATACCATTTTCCTTGTAAGATGCATGCATGGTTTGTGAGATTGAACGCGTATAAGCCTTTACTATTTCTTTCATTCTTTATACTAGTAGTACTCTACTAGTACTACTGTTTATTTTTTTTTACTTAAAATGGTTAACCTATAGGCCTAGTTTTCAACAACCCCTAAATTGCGCCACAATTTGGGACATTATACTATACTATCTAGTTTAATCTGTTCATCACTGGATAGCTCTAACTTCAAGGATGAGGTAGTAGAGTGGCTCACACACCCCACGAAATACGAACCAATCACTCCAAAGTGCATGGACCAAGGCAATGTCATTAGTTCCTTACCATGCTTAAAAAATGTACGTAGACTCAAATTCAACATTTTAAAAGTTGGTCAGGCAAGTCTTGCAAACCCTAGCATATTTTCAACTCCAGGTTTAGGTTAATTGATGTGGTCTAAGTGTATGACCATAAATTAATTATGATTATATTTCGGTCATAATATTGATTTCAGTCCGAAACTCAATTCTACCAAAAGATTTATAGATTTTGAGTGAACAAAAATTAATTCTAAAATCTACTAATCAGACGTGGTAGTTACATTAACGCATTCAAAAATAATTTTGATTCTAACCTTAATTTATAAAAACTACTTTTTTATGAATGCTTTTAAATATAAATTATTTTACATATAATTCACTTTTAACCCAAATAGATTTTACAAAATTCATTAAGTAATCAATTTTCTACCACATAACCTTCTTAAAGAAAAAGTAGTATATTACCTAGTAGCGAAAGAAGAGGAAATGCCATCAAGAAAGAGTCAAGCTTTTCATTGGAAGACAAAGCCAAAGCTAGTCCCTTTCATAATTAAAAAAGAAAGGTTGAATTATCAACACATATGCAAACATAAAGGTTGGATTATTCCTCTACAAAAAGCAACAAAATCCCCACAGCTAAATCAATATCTTCGAGAGTGTTGTATATAATTAATAATAATCAAAGATTCTATCTACTTGATTTAGTTTTGTTTTTTAATCCCTTAATGATAATGAATTAATTGTTACCATTAAACAAGGAGCTAATGTACGAAACGTGGCAGGTGGAATAGTGGGTATGTGTCCTTCCTTCGTCCTTCAGTTCCAATTTTTTTTCACTCTCTTTAAGGGATTCCAAGCTGGCTTGTCTTTCATTCCGTAAACTGTCACTGGCCTATGCACATGGATGCCACTGATTTTGTTGCTATCTTTTCTATAGTTTCTTTTTTCTTTTCTTATGTTGAGCTAAAAACCAATATATATCATAATAACATTGAGTACTAATTGAGTTAATCAAAGACAATTTAATGTGTTATACAAAAATGGGACATGTGATAGGCATAAAATATGGGACATGTGTCCATTGATCAAGTAGATATGGAAATGGGACCAAATAAGATCATTGCCTAGCTAGATTCATCCCTCAGGTGTTCTTTGATCCGACAACAACCATCACGATTTCTCACCCACTCTTTCCCTCTACTTTTCTAATTTTAAATTTTTACTTTAAATTTTGTGGAATGCATTTCTTCGTGATTCTTAAGCACACCATTGATCATGCTTTACAGTTTAGCACATTTTGATAATACATGAGTCAACGAAAGTTTAACATCTTTTATAACGAGAAATAATATTTATATAATTATTTTATAATAATTTTTTAACAATTTTCTTTATTATACTCGCATTTTGTTTTTCTTTCTCTCTTCTTCTTTATTTCTTTGTTGTTTTTTACCAATAAAAAGAAAGAAAAAGAAAATTGTCATAAAAATTGTTAGAAAATAGTTGTACAAATATCAATATTCTTTGATGATATGTAGGACAACAAATCAATTAAATGGGAAATATTTGTAATTAGTAATTGGATATGGATGAAAGAATCTTATCTCTTATTATAGTTTTCACTTTTCACTTCACTTAAAAAGATAATTTGGATTAGTTAGTTGTTAGTAGGGCTGAAAATGAATCTAGTCGATCATGTATTTATTAATGTCATATCTGTGCATTGGCATGTGTGATGTGCTCAACTTCGACATGTATTTAAAAATAGATGGAGTTTCTTAGTTATGAATTGCATTACAATCTTATATGGTTTTAAATATTAGCCTTAAATGCACTTTTTGTTTTTCTATTTTTAAAAGATGACGTTTTAGTCCCCCACTATTTCAAAATTTGATTTTTTGGTCCTTCTATTTTACTTTTTCAAAAAATTTGGTCCTCAACTTTGGACCATTTTTTATGATATTGTTTGTTCATTTATGACGTGACAACGTTTATTATACATACTTTTTCCGACATGCGTAGATATTCAGTGTGGTTTAATAAGCGTTGTCACATCATAAATGAATAAACCACGTCACATAAAATGACCAAAATTCAAAAGAAAAAAAAAAGTAAAATAGAAGATAAAAAACCGATTTTTTAAATAGAGAACGAGGGACATCAAAAGTGCAATTATGTCTAAATACTAAGGTAAATAAGGATTATTAATTGGCGCATTTCTTAATTAATTAATTAATTCACTTACCTTATGTGAGGAAATGATAAAACAAGTTTGCTTTAAAAAAGAAAAAAAGTTATGTAAGGCTTTATCTTCTATGTTATAATATGCCACGCATGGAATGGAAGTTAGAACACATGTGAGCATATACATTATATGCAGTCGACGGTTTTAAATTTAAGGAAACACAAAGGGAAATATATAGGTGAATCAGGCAATCAAGGATGAGGCTCCAATATTGATGATGTGGTGCCTAAATATGTTCATTCTAGTACCAGTATAACTGACATTTAATGTAAAATATGTATATGAAACTATATAGAATGCCCCATCTGATAAACCTTTACACAAGAAAGGCAGTGACAGGCCAATTCCCCACCTAAGGGGATTTGGGGACTTTTACCACTTCTGATCCATTAACATGCCTTAGCCATGATGAGAGACTAGTACAATTGTGTTTTGTGGTTTTTGAATGTGTAACAAGAAGCTACAATAATCTCTAAGGCCGATCTTAGGCATAGGTTAGCGATGCGATGGCTTAGGGCCCCAAATTGGTAGGGGTCCTAAAACAATTTATAGAGGGGGGTGTATACAGCAATGCTAAGGTTATAGGTGCGGTTTATATAGCAAATTGAAATCATTATCTTGGCCCAACTTGTAAAACAACAGAAGAAAAAAGCTAAATTTCTTTTTAGGCCCCTTAAAATTACGAAATTGTCCTTACTAACACGTCATGTAGATAACTAATGGATGTTCATTTCAAAAATTTAAATTTTGTTCATCCTGTAGACAACTACCGAATGTTTATTTAAAAATTTCCATTTTATACCTTCGGTAGATAACTACTGATGTTCATTTTAAAAATTTTGATTTTGTACATCCGGTACATAACTACAGGAATACTCATTATATATACAAGCTTGCGGTCTTTAAGCACTTAATTCCTATTTTGCACACAACTTGAATATGCTTCTAAACCTTGCGATTTTTGAACGATTTTTTTTGCGTTTTCATCACAATCAATAGAATAAATAGCGGCAAACTTCACACAATTGCGAACAGTACAAGATGAAAATGCTTGAAGATTGGCTGGCAAATTTTGTTCATTCACGCCCACTTGGTCTGCAAATGCTTGAAGATACTCCACTGGGGTAGAGTTGCCTTCTTCTTAAGGATGTTATGGGATTAACTACCCCTAGGAGAGTTCATTTGTAGTTTGATTCTTAAGATAAAAAAAGAGGAGTCAAATTGGGATTTCAAACTGTGGTCATCCCTTAATAAGCTTTGCATATTATCATGAGCTTTATAATTATATAAACATGATATCATCCACACATATGTCACATTATAGCTGCAAATTCACTAGGCTGATAATCTAGATGTGAATATGCAACTCACATGAACTCAAGAATACAATGCACACTCTTTCCCTCTTTTGCCAAGTGAAAAGTAAAAATGATATACAGAATGAAAATTGAATACAAGTCGTGCTAAATCCATCTTATAAGAAACAAGAAACATAGCTGAACACAGGCCTCTAAATATAAATGTGCAGACTAGAGACAGATAGACCAAACATGCATGTTTAAAATAATCAGTTACAATATATAGACCTTGAAAATCCTGTGTTCATTACAAATGTCCAACCAATTCCACAATGCATTTTCAATTTCTATCATTACAATATGCAATTTATTCAATATCTTGGAAATCAGAACCAATCTTTCATCTAAGGTAAATAAAGATTATACTTGAAACTTATGCAGCAACATCAACAGCGAAGCCTTATCTCACTAAGCGTGATCGGCTACATTGATCAAATGACACATAATCTTCTATCATATACCATATTTCTATCCAACTCATTGATCTCATAATTATATTTTAAGAATATGATTCATGAAAACTAAAACAAACATATACAGATATGCTACTAATGTTTAATGACATCAATTTAAGTGACACTAACAAACCAAGAACAAGTTATGAAACCAGTCAAAATTTTAAGCGTAGTGAACGTATAAGTCCTCCAAAAATATAGAAACTCTCTTTACTTTTCAAAAGAAACAAAATTCTTCATTAGAAAAAGAACGCATTTTTACAAAACATAACTAAACACCTACATAACTAAACACCTAAGACTATAGGAACGAAGAACTTCATTTCTTTCCGTAAAAAAAACAAACTTTAAAGAAATGAAGAAGATCTCTACTCCTCCAACAAGACTACCGTATACTTTTGCTGCCTATCTACATCTCACTATTTAAGAACTACTCCCTCCGTCCCAAATTGTATGTCGCTTTAGGGAAAAAAAATTGTCCCAAATTATATGTCGCTTTACAATACCAATGCAACATTAATGTTACTTTTCCTATTGTAACCTTAACTATTTATTACTCTCTCTTCTTTCAATTCCTTCATTTATCTTTGCCATATTATTTATTAAGGATAATTTTGTAAAAACAACTCATAATATCTCTTTTTCACACAATATTAATTGCATTTCTTAATACGTGTAAAATGCCCAAAACGTCATACAATTTGGGACGGAGGGAGTAGTTCTTACCAAAGTAGAATGATACATGGATGCATATATGTAGAAAATGAACAAGGGAAATGGAAGGAGATTCATACTTTCATAGCAAGTAATCTTTTAATTTATGTGCATACCCTTTTCTTGAATATACAAGCAAGGTTGACAATTTCAGTTTGTCTTATTTGCTTTGTCATGCTGTCCTGCTGCTTATTTTCATTTCCTTTCCGAGATAATCTGATTGCGACGTCAACTGTTAAACTAAACATATCCCTAGTGTCTGTTAAACTGCGCAAAACAGTGGCAGAATATGAAGGAATAGATACTAGTCTATTGAGTAATATCAGAATTTTCCACATGAGAAATGTCCTGAATACAAATTGTTCCAAATGAGTTAGAGAAATCAAAGAGACTTGCTTAAATCACGATGCTCACATGTGAAAATGTAATGCCAAGAATAGCCTTTCTGCTTATTTTCAACTCCTGAATTTATTTCTGCATGCATATTTAAAACAGATTGAAGTGGCTTAGCTACACATCCCTATCATTAAAGAGAATAAGAAAGAAGCTTTTAATCTTCAGATGAAAAAAATGTGGACATACATGTAAAGAAAACAGATAAAAACTTTAGATAGCTACATCACATTATAGAACAAGAAGGGTTTGAAGAAATTTTAAAAACCCTCCAAATCCTTTCTTTACCAATTTTTTTAAGTTCTCTAAACCTAAACGGCGATGAAGGTAGTTATCCCTCTCATACTTGTTGGCGGTTGTTCTTGATTCCTTCATCAACCTAAACCTAAAGGTACACAATTTCTTATTCTTTCTATTGTTGTTAATGATATGCTATAATTTATATCTAGTGATCCTTGGCTAAACCCTAAAACTTTTATCACCTCCAAATTGTGTTTTCTTTAGATTCAACCTTTCCCTTCCCTTTCTCTCCCAACTATCAAACAAAGCCTTAACAAACATACCGGTAAACCACCTCCATGGGAAGCTACGCAATCAGCCAATCTTTGAAGGATGATTTTAAAATTTTGGAAATCTGAAGCAGATGCATTGTCTTCCGTAGCACTACTACTGTCTGTGTCTCCTTCTTTGCAACCACAGCAGATTGTGGCCAACAGTTTTGGACCTTAAAGTTAAACACATGAAAACAAAATTCAAGAAGAATATCATGAAACGTCATGATACAAAATGGCAATGAATCTCAACTCTAAAACTAGAGCAGCTCGGCTGCACATAATAAGCAACCGGATAAAAATTGCGTTCTAAATCAAAGTATATATGGAGGTTCATGGTATGCTCAAGCTGACACGCATCACGGAATAGAATTTAAATATACCACAGGCTACTCCTATTATACGAGCTTTTTTAAGGTGAATACTATGGAGTACTACACTAAGTAAGATTGTATGAGTTAATGTGTTTGCTAAAACACATTAAGAGATCATGGATCCTGGAAAAGCAGCTTGAACTCGCGTTTCAAATCGCAGTATATTATGGACTGACTATGGAGTATGGACTACATTCTCTTGACAAAACAAAGTCTCAACCTACGCTAATGCATTTTTAAGGTATTAATTAATTTGAGTGACATTATTCAGCATACGTGAATTACTAGATTAGAGTGAACCTAAGATGATATTTTTGATTCCACAGTTCTTGTACATGAAATAAAACACAAAATGGTGCTCCACCGTTACATGAAATATAACCTGGGCGTTTCTCTTAAATGAGCCAAAATTCTTAGTTTTATGATGGTGAGAACTGAGAAGAAAGCGAAATCAATCAACTTTCTTGATGTTAATGTTGACATGATTGCTCAAAAGGTGAAGGTATTCATTGATTTCAATATGTAATGAAGCAACAAATTGCATTAATGTCACAAGATGGCTCAAATATGGAAATGACTAAAAATTCACCCCATAAATTGTCATACACTTTGCATGGTAGCCAAACATAAAGTACTTGGGTTTTTTTAAACAAAAGACTGTGAAATTAACAATTCATCTTTGAAATTATAGGATTTTTTTTAATCATGAAATTGTAGGGGTTGAACATTAACCCTTTGAAATCTCTAAATAGACATAAAAGGATTAGACTTAACGTTTCATTAATTATCTTCAATTATAAATTAAGACGTTTCAAGTTTGTTTTTGGGCTTTTATGGTTTCTTTCGGTGGATCGGAGGTCAAGAGGTGGTGGAAGTTGACTGATGTTTTTGGATAGGAGTTTTTCGAATGTGGCTCAGCTTTGGTGTTGAGGACTGGGAGTTTAATTTTGAGGGGTGTTTCATTCCCGGTGGGTAGTGATGATGGATGGTGTGAGATATCGTTTTTACGGTGGTCGTTTTCGTGGAGGAGTATGTTTTAGTTGGTGACGTGTATTTTGGTGGGTGTTGTCTCGGGGGTGTTTATTTTCGGGTGTTCCACCTTATATACGGCGCCTTTAATTTGTATTTTCAGTTTCACTGGTCTTTGAGCAGGGACCTTGTGGTTAAATAAAATTTGTTGTTTAAAAAAAAAAACTCCCCTCTACCCATATTTTAAATAGGGTGGTAAAATGGATCGGATCCATCAACCATTCCATTTAACTTATTATTTTAAATAAGTTGAGTCGAAATTTTGAACTCTATTCTCTTAAATTGACCCATCATATTTGTCATTTTTTTTATCAAGAAATTACATGAATTAATTAATTAAACAGAAAATCAATTGTGTGTTACTCTTAATTAATTTTGTTGGAGAGTTTCTTTTAGGTTAGGTTGGAGACGGGTCTTTTCATCATTTCAAAACCCCACATTGTGACATCACCCATCATTCCTTATTCCTTCATCCCAAAAACCCAACTCTTACTCTCCCTTCTCAAATTCTAAACAAGAAAAAATAAAATCACATTCCAAAAACTCTTCACCGCTTCACATTTCACATTCCCAATTCTCTCTCATAATGGGAAAAGGAGGAGGTTGTGTTCCGAGCAAGAAAAAAATCCCACCGGTAACTGAAACAGAACAATCTCCGCCGCGAACCACCGCAACTGAATCCAACGACGCCGATTCAATCCAAGAAACACCGTTACCATTACAGCCAACAACCGCCGCAAATCTCAAAATCTTCATCGTCTACTACTCAATGTACGGCCACGTAGAATCCTTAGCAAAGAGGATAAAGCAAGGCGTGGACGCTATCGAAGGTGTGGAAGGGGTTTTATACAGAGTACCTGAGACATTGTCGAATGAAGTTTTGAACACGATGAAAGCGCCGGTGAAAGATGAAACGATTCCGGTGATATCGCCGGAGATGCTGACAGAGGCGGATGGTGTTTTGTTTGGGTTTCCGACTAGGTATGGGTCTATGGCGGCGCAGATGAAGGCGTTTTTTGATGCTACTGGGAGTTTGTGGCAGGGGCAGAAACTTGCCGGGAAACCCGCCGGGTTTTTCGTTAGTACTGGGACTCAAGGAGGTGGTCAAGAAACTACTGCGTAAGTGTTTCTTCCTTAGGAATTTTGATACTGGAATTTGGTTTGTTACTGTTAGTTAAATTGCTTTGAATGTGATTAATTTAATATTAGTAACTTGTCAATGTGATTAATTTCAAATTAGTAACATTAGTAACCGGTATGAAGAACTTATCATTTTGATGCCTTAACTTTGAGCTAGTTATTGTTATATACTATAAAAGCACTATCAGGATGAAGCACTAACAATGACACAAGACATGTTGACACCGATAATAATTTTAAAAAATGAAATATTGAATGTAACTAGATGTGTAATTGTTATGTCGGACATTGAACACGCCTTTGATGTGAAGTCTTGGTGTTACATAGGTTATATACAACTTGATCTTGTTTTGAATAGTGAAAAAGTGATCGATTTGACATTGACTTTACTTGGATAGCTGGGTCGCTTTTACATTAGATGAAAAATTGGTTTTGATGTCCAAGACATTGTATGAATTGTATATATCATAATTCATAATTTAGATCTTGAAATATGAACATAGGCTTTTCAAGTGATTTTCTTAAACATGTATGTAATGTATGGTCTGTAGTCCTGACATTTATATTCAGAGGCATGTTTTTAGCGCTGTTTCTTGTTTCTTATAAGATGGATTTAGTATGGCTTGTATTCAATTTTTATACCGCATATCATTTTTGTTTTTCAGTTGATAAAAGAGGGAAAGAGTGTTCTTATATATTTTGCTATTGCCTACTCATAGTATGATCCCATGGGATGTTTTTTTCTTGCAACATAGAAAATTGCTTAGCCTTTGTTTATTCTTGCGGTGTCACCATGTGGTGAATAGAAGCTTGGATTTCTTGCTTCTTAAACCTGTGGTGATTTCCACATTGGGACACAGGATTCCTGCCAAAACATGGAACCAAACAATTAGCTCCGTAAGTTATATATGATATGCAATGTTTCCGGTCCAGTGTTGTCAATAGAGGATTGGGGGGAAATAGCAGATTGTTAAAATTCTGCTACGCGGTAGTGTTATAGCGCCACAATAGCCGCTATTTGACAACATCTTGTACTAAATAGCGTATTGTGGAACAATAGTGGTTTGTCCAAATTCCGCTCCGCTAAGGTATAGCGCCACTACAGCTATTTAACAAGTCTATTATGGTCTTAGTCAATGGGGAACTTTCTTCTGGTGTCTCAGCTTTTTCACTGGCTTTAACGGATGATTAGTGAGCAAACGAAAGTGCCAATGTATTCTTGAGTTTATGTGAGTTGCATATTATTGATGGTTCATATTCACACCTAGATTATCAATCTAGTGAATTTTCGGTTATGATGTGTGGATAATATCAAAAGATGGTTATATAAAGCTCCTGGTAGTATGCAAAGCTTGTTAAGTGATGACCACACTTGGCCAACAATTTTTTTATAAGTTTTCCATAAAACAAGTGGAAAAAGATTTCACTTTACTCTTTCAGTCTTTTGATGAATTACATTGACATGTTAATTGGAAGCTCTTTTAGACAGGCAAATGAAGTTGTATTTGAAGAATGTGTTTGATTGAACTATTGAAGTGCATGTCTGTTGCCTGGAGTCCATATTTTTTACTCTTCTAGGATGAAGGATTTACTTTAGAGGGAAAAGTGAAAGTTATCACCCTTAATTTTGACATGGACTATTATTCATGGACTTGTTTGACTATTATTCATTTCTTGTATGAAATGTTAAAAAATCATCGTAATCCTCTTTTTATTTATTTATTTAACATTGCAATTTCTACATAAAAATTTCAAAGTTCTATATGAATAAAATATATAATCAGATAGAGCTACTTTGAAATTCTCTGTGAAATCAGCATGGAATATAGCCACTGCAGTTTTTTTATAATTTCTTGCTATTTTTATCCAAAGTGAATCATCAATTTAGAGAAGTCAATTCCTTGAAATCTAACGAGTATATGGATAAAGTATATAATCAGATAGAGCTACTTTGAAATTCTCTGTGAAATCAGCATGGAATATAGCCACTGCAGTTTTTTATAATTTCTTGCTATTTTTATCCAAAGTGAATCATCAATTTAGAGAAGTCAATTCCTTGAAATCTAATGAGCATCGTATATTCTCTGCTAATTCTAACAAAGATATTATTTCACTCCACCATGGAAATTAGAAAGCTCTCTTCAGTAATATTGCTAAAAAAACATTATCAAATACTTATTTTTGTGCTTTTCATTGCAGTTGGACAGCGATCACTCAGCTGGCACATCAAGGAATGCTGTTTGTACCTATTGGGTATACATTTGGACCCGGAATGTTCATTATAGATTCCATTAGAGGTGGTTCTCCATATGGTGCAGGAGTGTTTGCGGGTGATGGCTCAAGAGAGGCCAGTGAAACAGAGCTGGCACTAGCTGAACATCAGGGCAAGTATATGGCTGCCATAGTCAAGCGGCTCGCCAAGTCCTGAGGCTCTTTTCTTGATATCATTCTATTATTGTTTGTCTTTTGTGTGATATGTTTTTACCTTTCTTTGCTGTCAAATTGATTCTGGCTTTTTTCCATTGTATTGTGACGAGGAATGACAGTTATGTTGCTGTCAGTGTCAATTTTGATTTTTGATGGGGATAGGGATATCCTCATTCTATAGGTCTGCGATGTTCTGGATGTTGTACATGTTCCTAAATATACATCAAATAGTAATGTGAATTTGTGTATCTTCATATCCACTTTTTTGTGTGTGTAAAGACGAGGGCCAAAGGCTCAAATCAAACTACAGACGAACTCTCCTAGTGGTAGTTAAACACAACATCCTTGAGAAGGTTACTGTACCCAGTGGAGTATCTTTAAGCACTTGCAGACCAAGTGGTTGAGAGTGAACAAAATTTGCATGCCAATCTCCTACTGTTTGCATGAGTAAGTCTCACCTCCCACTGCTTGCCAAGCCAGGATTATATGAACTGAATCATACTCCCATATTGATGGTGATGACAACATACATGCAAAAATCAAATAGATTACTTGATATGTGAGAATCAGCTTCAATCTGGATTCAAATTGTGTGTAGTCACAGGTTGTACATCCGTATATCGGCGTCCGATCAAGATCGGATGGTCCAAATTTGAAGCTCGATATTTTACAAACTGAAAAAAATCATACTTCAAAATACTACTCATTTTTTTTTAGGAACCATACAACGCTCTATAAGTTCATATTGTACTTCCATAGACAATCATGAATTTATAGCTTCAATGTTTTTTATGCTAAAAAATGTAGTCTCCTTTTTATTTTGAAGGATGGTTCCTCAAACACATTTGTTTCCTCTTGTTTTCTCATTTATGGAAATATTTTCGGCCTCTATATCTAATTTTTGTTCGCACATCTTATCATTGTACTATTGGAAGAAATCCAAATTACTTATTTCTTTGTAAGATATACAAAAATTATTTCAGATAATACCTTTTTTTTTGTCAAGTAGTCTATTGGCTAGAGCTCACATAATTAAATGTGGAGAAGTGGGGTGTCTGAGGTTCGAACCTCAGCCCCTACATATAACATGCAATATCCCTATCAACTGAGCTAAGCTCACAGGGATATTTCAGACAATACTTGTATGCCAAAATTTGTTGAGACAATCACGCCATCCAATTTTTCACATCTTATCTCTAAACAAAATATTTATACCTATACTTTTAATCAAAATAGTTTTAATCAAGACAAAATTTTAATAAAAAATATTATTTGTAACTTATACTTATTAGTGCAATAAAAAAACGGACATACATATTTTTATTAATATTTTTTATATTAATTTTTTTTTAAAGAAGTTAAAATGGAATTTATTAAAATCACAATGAATCCTAACTAGCATAAGGAATGCTAGGCAAGGATTCGTTAAGTAGCAACATACAAAGGAAATAAAATTCGTACCCAAAACCTTCACCCAACATACATAAAAAAAACCTCAACCAACATTACAAGCTGTCACAGAAAACAACTTCCACCACCTACAATCCACTGCTCGCACACAACCCTCAAACAGCAATGCCAAGAACCAACACAACAACCAACAACCTTTGAAAAACAACCGGCAACAATAACGATCGAAACAAAACAACCACCTTCACCACAACAACAATTGATGTCACCTTAACTAATCCACCTTTGCAACAGTAACCAGCGCAACAACAAAACCCACCTTCACAACAGCAGCACCATCAATCCACATCGACAAACCACCAGATAACAGAGTAGTCGAACCGGGTGAGAAGGTTCTGATTGAACCCAACCATTGAAGACCCACCAGCACCTCGCACCATCAAAAATGTGGCCTACATCAACACCTCACACCACCATCACCTCCTCCACATAGATTTGGATCATAAGGAAACAACCACCACACAAAAACACCAAACATCTTGTGTATTTCTAACAGCCGCAAACTCAGCATCCGCAAGGAAGAAAACAACACCGTTGCGGCTACAGTACCAAAACCACCGCCATCACCTCCTCTTACCACCAAAACCAAGACTTACCTCACCACCGTCACCATGTCACACCACCATCGCTTCCTACACACAAATCTGGGACATATCGTAACAAACACGAAACAACCGCCACGAAATCAACGCCAACAAACAAAGCTTCTGTGATATTTACATTTTGTTACAATTTTTAAATATTTACATTTATTTTTATTTATTTGTTACATGTGTTATCTGTATTAAAAATTGAGGGCATTTTTGAAAAGAGAAAAAGTCAGCCCAAAAGAGCTGAAAGGGGTTTTTTCTTTATATATATAGTATAGATATAGACTTTATAAAATAATCAGAATTCATTTTGTGTTTGTTTATTGTAATAAAAATCACATTTTTTTAAAAAAAAAAATTAGTTTGTTTGAATACAATTAGTTTTTTAATAGATATAAACTTTTTTTTTATGAATTTACCTCAGGCCTCTTTTTTTACAGTTTAAAATAAAATTTATTTTGTCATTCAATAAAAATTAGAATCCATTTTGTGTTTGTTTATCGTTATCAAAATAATTTCTTTTAAAAAAATAATTTAATTTGTTTTGATACAACTATATAAAAGAAGATTTTTGGTACAAAATCACCTCAATCTTTTAAAATTTATTTTCTCTCCTCTAAAAAACTTTTTTTTAGAAGTTACTCTTAATTTTCATTAAAGTTGTTTTTAATTAAAAAAAAAAAACTTTGGTCTGTCACATTGTGAGAGTATATCGTCTTTCGCTATAATCAACTTTGTTAGTGCATGACTTTTTTTAATATATATATATATATATATATATGTGTGTGCGCGCGCGCGCGTATGTTGAAAATAATATTCAATTTCATTCATTCTATATGATTGCTTGCAAACTCTATTATTCTTCGTGAGAAAATATAGAACAATAAATTGAATTATTCTCTTTCAGGTAGATATTCGTCGTATGTAAAAGACGCAAACTTTAAATGATTGTGAAAATTTCTCACTACTCGACCTATCACAAATTATCCATCTTATCTTAATTTGAAAATTCTGATAAGTTATCTTTAGACAATTTCTCTAAGGAAAAATTACACTATACATTTTTTTTTTTAGGGAAGTTACACTGTACCTTTTTTTTTTACTGCATTGTTACTTGTATAAATTTTTAAACCTATTATTGTAAAAATAAAAATAAAAATATTTAAACCTATGAAATAGGAATTTATCTTGTTAAGTGTGGCAGCTACAGATGAATAAGAGAGCAACACATGTAAAAATAAAAATAAAAATATTTTTTGGTGTTGATCTGTTTAATTTTGAGGACCAATAGACTCTTGAACCATCTAAAATCTCTAGATTTCCATCCATGTGGTGTCTATAAGAGGTGTGTCTCTATTCGCCACCCAGATTACTGTTAGTGGTTCAATATCATGATACCATATGCCCAAGTATTTTTTAAGAATGGTGGCACCATTACTACTTCCAATTGGTAATGAAAAAAATCCTAACTGAAACTGTTTTTTATATGAAACAAGATTACACGATTTCTCTTTTGATATCTTTTCGGTAATGTGTAAAGCATCTTTAGCCAAACAAAGTTGAATGAAAAGAAAAACAAAAATGAGTGGCAATATTTGTCGGGTTGAAAGAAAAAAGTTGAAAGAATGTTGAATTTCATAGTTTTCTTACAATGAATTTCATATTGAAAATATGAACAATAAAAGAAAAATCAATTATCCAAAATTATGTTTCATATTTGATTCAAAAGCCTTGTTCATT
>Ga0099826_10000829_pt1 | contig 16648 bp, 10 predicted proteins | sample Mtrugardesep15_FD_76830 | JGI IMG/M metagenome (GOLD analysis project Ga0099826, IMG submission 76830) | Root nodule microbial communities of legume samples collected from California, USA - M. trunc garden sep15 | ecosystem: Host-associated > Plants > Roots > Nodule | place: USA: California... | reverse complement strand
GTATTTTTCTCTAATATGTTTTGAATAAGAGGGGAGGGGAATGTATATTTTAACATAAGAGGGGAGGGGAGTGTAATTCAAGCATCTTTGAGGGGAGGGGAGTGTAATTTACTCTTTTTTTTAAAATGTATTGACTTTTTAAAGAATATACTTTTTAAATTCAGTTAGCTTTTCTCAGCAACTTATTAGTTCTGTCACATGTCCTCTCCCTCGAAAATCAGAGAAGACATAAATTAGAACAATTATACTTGAGCTATTGATAAATATACATGCATTCATGAAGCAGACACATATGTTCATAATATCTAATGAACTGTGATAATTCTGTATCATTTGGGTAAGCCAGGAGTGACAATGCTATAAAAAATCATTGGAACAGCTCAATGAAGAATAAGTAGTCGGCATCACCTACTACGTGTGACATGGATGATTCCCCTTCCAGTTTCTGCTTTTTTCTAATAAAGTCGGCACTTGATTCAGTTTAAGCTGAGGATCAAAGTTTATTTGGAATGGTTTCTCCCAAGCAAAGTAACTGGTTGAATCACAATGCTGATAACTTCCCAACTAGAATGGTTATTCAAAATGCTTTTGTAGAGGAATTTTGGTCTGATAAAAAACAATTTTGGCGTGGCAACTCCTAGGGCCGCAGATAAAAGTGAAAGAAGATTGATTAATTTACCAAATGAGATGGAAACAGTTATAGGTTGCAAAGACCATGCCAACTTTGTGGTTAAACACATGAACTTGAACTCGTCAATGGATATGCTTGCTACAAATATGGATTGTTTCCCTCCTTCTAGTACTGTTACTTATGAGGTCTATAATTCTCCCAAATGGCAAAGAGTTTCTTTTTCAGATTCAAAGTTTATTGCTGGTAATGAATCTGATAGTTCCTATTTGAACTTACTCAAAATTTGATAATCATGAGAAAAAAAAGTTCAAGTTGGAATGGAAAGCAATAACAAAAGCAACGTGTCTCAACTCCTGAAGCATGATGTGTAATTGGTTTTGACAATTTAAAACTCAACCAAGGATTTGTCCATTCCTTCCTAGAAATGTCATGGAATGATGGACTATGTTTGTAATATTTTTTTATGTAAAACTTAACAGAAATCACAAACATTTCTGTAGTTCTATTTAAAGACCAGACTTTCTCTCTAGACTAGACTAGGCTTTGCTTGGAAAACGAAAATGTAAAGAAATAAAGTTAAAGAATATAAATAATGTTAAGTAGAAAATGAATAGATAGTGACATGATATGTTTGTTGGTTACTAGTTCCATGTTTGGTTTGTAAAAGAGTGAAGGAGAAGAAAAGTGATGAAGAGCAAAAAGTGAAACAATGTTTTGGATTGATTGGTGAAGCAACAAAAAAAAAATAAAGTAGAAGGAAAAATGACAACTTTTTCTTGTTTTTTTTTTTCCTACAACTTTTGACAAACTAGCAAGGTTATGTGCCATTGCATTATAAACTCTATTAACACTAGTTATAACATTGGTCAGAATAACCGCGCATCAAGTTTTGACATATGTTTTTGGAAAAGGAGTATGCTACACACAATCACCAAGGGCCAAGTCCAACATTTTAGCAATCTTCATAATCCCTCTCTTCTTACAAGTCTAAGTATAGCTACTACATGTAGGTTAATAAGATTACATTGCTCCATCATGATAGAAAATTTTAGAGCCTGTCTAACTGTAAAGATACCTTCCTTTATCTCGGAGGGGAGAAGGACTTCGTTGAAGTCTTCTATCATAACCTAAAGACTCGAAATATCTTGGCGAAGAGCAATAAGATAATTCCATAATTGCTTGCAGTTAACTAATTGAGGGCTAGCATAGATAGCATATCAAAACGACATGCAATCAACCTTTTTTAATGCAAATGGTGATTTCTTGAAAGTAAGAACATCCACATCTATGACACTCAATTTGGTAGCATAAATAGAACTTATACAATGTTTTTTTTATTATCTCACACTTTCCAATTATTTAAACAATTCAATTTTATTTTTAAAATATTCATACCATCCATAATTTTTTTTTAAAATGGTCCCACTAATCTTGCAATATACTCCTAAAAACAACTTCAATTTATTTTTTTAATCACATTAACTCAAATAAAGGTTGTTAAAGCAGAAAAGATAGGGTGGCCTTTAATGAAAGTGTAATTAAATCTTATCACCCAAATGAAACCAAATAGCAGTGTCTTATTTGACATGGTTTCCTTAAAGATTGAAAAACCACGCCAATAATGATGCTCTAAACATCTATCACGGTACTATCATAATCGCAACCTCTACTCTTTAACATCGTAATACCATCCGAACGACCGAATAAAGTACATATGTCATACCCTAAACAACTCTAAAATAGTGATGTTTTCGAAAAAAAATGATGAATTTTCATAAGAAAAATAAAGAAAGGGTGATGTTTCCTTACAAGTCCTTAGCATGTCGACGACCCTCATGTCTAAGAGCACATATAATATTCCAACTCAAAATAGTAAGATCTTCAAATTTCATTGTTGAACATATATTGGAATATGATCATAAAAGTGTACTCACATAATAAGGAGAGAAAAACCATTTTAACCATATTTTCCCAAATCGGACGATTAAAATAAACTTTTATGAGTTCTTTTTTAATAGAAAAAATAGGTTATTTGTTATTTTTTTATATAGTATATTAATAAACCACTAAGCTTTTAACTGTTTTGTCTTGAATAAATTTTCTTATCCATCCAGCTGACATGAGTATAGCAATTCACACAGCTACAAAGAAAGTGCATAATGTGGGCCACTGTCGTCATAAACATTGAAACACGTGTTAATCACAAAGTACACGATAACGTTGGACAAAATTGAAAAATCAAATAAAAAACAATAAACAAAAAACGAACAAAGAAGAAAGAACCTTCAGGAAAAGTGGATCCCACAAATCAACGGTTAATAGCCATATTCGGAAAAATCCACGGCTCCACTTCTTCCCACGTCACCATCTCTTATCTCTCCATTTTTCCTTCTAGCGCTTTCTTATTTCTTCTTTATGGACCCCACCAACACACACGCTCCTTTTTATTCCTATCCTCTCCTTCGAAACTTCTAGAATCTCTCTAAACAAACGCTAACCTAACGCCGTCGCCGGTGGCAGTTTCTTCTTTTGACTCCGTTTCCGGTTAGAATATTTCAACGCATTCCATCTCTTTCAAGGTAACCAATTAATAACGCATCATATAATCAATTAATTAATTTTCCTTAATTAATATCATATCATACTTTGTTCTATATCTTTGACCGTATTATGCATGCTTAGTATATAGATATAGATAGATTAGAATTAGAATAGGTAAACCATATTTAACATCATAATTTTGTTTGATTAGGAGATAGTTATGAACTAGATACAAATATTAGTGTGTAATTAGGAACAGATCTGGAATAGAAGTTGATGGCGACATTACCGGTGGAGCAAACAGGTGAATCAGCGACGGCGGAGTCGCAGAGATCGATTCCGACGCCGTTTCTGACGAAAACGTATCAGCTTGTTGATGATTCATCCGTTGATGATTTGGTTTCATGGAATGAAGATGGAACAAGCTTCATAGTTTGGAAACCTGCTGAATTTGCTAGAGATTTGCTTCCAAAGTATTTCAAACACAATAACTTCTCCAGTTTCGTTCGTCAACTCAATACATATGTAAGCAACTTAATCTCTTTAATCTTAGTTTTATCTTATCCTATTAATTTCGTTTTACTCTCTTTTTTAGGATTTTTTTTCTAAATTTTGTGTTTATTTCTAGGGATTTCGGAAAGTTGTACCTGATCGATGGGAATTTGCGAATGACGGATTCCGTCGAGGCGAGAAAAATCTGCTTCGGGATATACAGCGGAGAAAAATATTGCCGGCAGCAGGAACAGCGATGGCGACTGCGGTAGCTGCAGCTAATACCGTAACGGTAGCTATGGCGGCACCGGTTAGAATGGTGTCTCCAGCAACTTCTGGTGATGAACAGGTGGTTTCGTCGAATTCATCTCCGATTGCGATGAACAATGGTGCTACGGTGCAGCGTAGCACGAGTTGCACCACTGCGCCGGAGTTGGTTGAAGAGAATGAAAGGCTGAAAAAGGAGAATATGCAACTGAGTAATGAGTTGAGTCAATTGAGAGGTCTTTGTAATAATATACTTGCTATGATGAGTAATTATGCCACTGGTTTTAGTAGACAGTTAGAATCTTCCACGAGTGCTGCGACGGCACGGGGCGTGGTTGTAACAGAAGGGAAAATTTTGGATCTTTTGCCTATAAGGAATGTTTCATTAGCTGAGGAGAATGTGGCGGGTAATGTGGGTGGAGCTGCCGGTGGTGTGCCCTGTGAGACGACAAGTTTGATGGAACCCGAGGTTCAAGCACCTCATGTTCCTAAGTTGTTTGGGGTTTCAATTGGGCTTAAACGATGTAGGACCGAGAATGAGGTTGAAGCGGTGAGAGAGGAACGGGAACAGCATCAACAAATGCGAATGCAAGTGCAGATGCAAACACAATCCTCGCAGGAGACTGATCGAGGATCGGATGTGAAATCTGAACCACGCGATGGTGATGGTGACTCGGATGATCAAGAGCGTCGTTGGAAATTGACAAAATAGTAGCATAGGCCGTATTTGGAATTTGGATTATGTCGGGACTCCTAAAATTTGAAGCATGACACACATGTTTGAACATGGCTAACAGACACTACCTGGTGCCATTGGACATGGGCATGGTTTGAAATTGAAATTTCATGTTGTTGTATAATATTGCTTCGCATGTTGTTCATAATTTAATTTTCTTGTTGAGCAAAGTGTGTGAAAGCCATGCTTTGCTTGAGCAAGCGTGATGAAATCATGCAAAAGAAAGTCAATATTGTTCACAATTTTGCTTAGAGAAAGATTACTGATTTGCTTAATCAATGTAAATTTGATTAGTTTAAATATTCGCAAAGTCGTCCTTTTTAGACATGCTTGTGGGATACACATTCAGCACATGACAATATTTGTTGTTTTTGTTTGTTTGTTGTGACAATCACAATATTTTCTATTTTGATACATGTACTAGGATGCTTCCACCCCATTGACCATCTTTGGTTCTAAGTAACATAATTATAGTATTACTTTGTTGAAATCACGTGGTCGTTCTAATTTATGTTTCTGAATCAGTTAACGGTGAATAATGAAATGTTAAAAATTATTAATAAATTATTTGTCGTTAACTCCTTGTTATTATTGATATAGAATTGAAGACTGATTCAAATTTGTCGCACCATTTTAAATATGTAACTTTTGGATGCACATTTAATATGTAATTCAGTTATTTTGCACATACACGGTATATTTACTGCCTCGAATAATTTATCTTTCCTTCAACTTATAAAACCTGGAACTACGAACTTCAAAAACTTATGTAATTTCTGCCTAAAATGGAATTTATTTTATTTTGTACTCCATTCATTTCATATTAAGCGATACAATTTTTTTTTAAAAAATAATATTAAGTGATACAATTGATTGTTTCATAAATGTCAATAAAATTTTGATCTTTAATTATCTGGTAGCAATTTTTTTTTTTATATTTTAAAAACATTCATTGAAAGAAATTAAGGTCATGCTATTATCTTCATATAATAGTACAAAAATATGATTAAAGTATGGGATGGTGAAAACATAGTTTAAACGATAGCCCAATCGTTGTGTTTATGATTTTTTTTCTTCTAGTAAAATTGATGATTTTCTGGTATAAAACAGGACATTGTATGGAGGTCATTTGACCCGTTATAGATGAACCCAGGTTGGGAGATTTTTCACAGTCATACATCTCCGACATCGATGATAATTCAATTAAGATTAGATCGTCAAATTTTATGGTGGCTTTTTAAATTACATATCAGATTTTAACCTGGTCTATTGGAATAGATCAGTTGTGGAGTTGTGAGTTGCAAGCAATTGCACTTTTCATTGTTAAAAACACGACCATATGAAAACGAAAAAGAACACCAAAGTTGTTAATCCAGTTTGTGTTAAAACTCCTGCCTTTGGAAGACAAAATCCGACATTATGAAGATCCACTATGCACTTGATTGTTACGCTTTACTGATTATAAACTTTATGAATTTGACTAGCTCAACAAAAAAAAACTTTTATGAATTTGATCTCAAGTCTTAAAATTCACTCTCTCGATGTTTTGTCAATTACAAAGCACAAAAAGTGAATGAATCGACTTAATCAACAAAGCAACAAGCTATTTATACCAAATTTAATGATGAAATGTAAGAAATTTTAACCAGGTTGTAGTCAACCAATAGGTAGGGTTGAGAGAAGGTCCAAACTTAAGTATCATGGCTAAACAATTTTCCACTTTGGTACTTCTTAGTTTGAGCTCCAGGTTACCTCATCAGTCAACTCCAATATCTAGCAAGTTTAAGCAGTGTGTATGAACTTGATAAGTGTGATAGGTTTTGTGAGCATATAAACAGGATTATTACTGATGTAGATTTTGACAAATTGCACATTACCCTTTTCAATTACATTTCAAATGCAATGAAGTCTTTTGTCAATGTGCTTGATTATCTCTTGGGGCATTTGATTTTTGCGTAAGTTTACAACATTTTGACTATCACAACAAATGCACACTATTTCTTGGGAGACTCCAATTCAGACATCAATCCTTGAACCTAAATTGCTTCTTTATAGCATCTTCAAATGCCGCAGATTTTTCTTCAGTAGTTGTGTATATGTGCTGCAGTGAAGCTCTCCAACTAATAGGAGTTCTAAATAGTGTAAATACATGTCAATGATCTTCTCTTGTCCATGTTGTCTGATAGTCTTAGTCACTAAAGCCTTAAGCTGGCATGGTAATAACAGTACTTTTGCAGTACACTAGTCCTGCATTTATAGTCGGTCCCTTTGAAATACCTAAGCCCCCACATGACTGCTTGCCAATATGTTGATGCTGAATTTTCTATGTACCTGTCGGTAACACTGATAACATGTGTTATATCAGGCCTAGATCTTACCTCATAATTCATTATGCTACTAATGGAATTTGTATGTGAACTTTCTCCATAGAAATTCTAATTCAATTTCTGAAACATGTGACATTGAAGAGTTTGAAATAAGAGGCCAAGGGAACTCTAGTGATCTTAACTAGGCAGTTTTCTTGAGAGACAATGAACTTTCTTTTGTCTCTAACTCGAACGGTATCATTCCCAAAATTTTCTTGGTTGCACCCAAATTCTTCATTTCTAATTCACTTTTAAGTTGATCTTCCAACAAGTGGATGTGCATTGGTTAGCTGTTTTCATTAACTATATATGCCTTATTGTACTTCATGCAATCACAATTAACTTATTATTCATTTTTTCTCTTCTCTTATCAACGACTTTATCAAGAGTAATATACATTCATTTTTTTACTCCTCAACCAAACGGAACATACTACTTTCTCTACTTTTCGGATTCCGTTCAATCCATTTCAATTTACTACTGTTTTCTTGGTCTCTCTCAATGGAAGCCCTGTACAGGCTGGGATTAAAAGACTAGTAACGGTCAACGGCATGATAGTAGATTGGATTGTCATAATTTCAAATTTTCAGACCAACCATGTAATATAAATTAAGTAAACTGCAACAAATCTACAATAGCTGATATAATTTCTGTGCACTGGCTAACAAACTAATTTGGTGCAACACAGGTGCTACCATTATAGACTTCGGAAGTTGTACCGAACGTTTTTAAAGCATATTCTGAGACGTAATAGACCATTATTATACAATTACAATGACTTAGACCAGACATTATTGGTGACAACAACATCGCGATAATAAAAATAAAATATAAATGACAACCAAATTGGCTCTTAAGATAATTATAGCCGAAATGCGCTGAATAACGCTATACACAACCAGTTAGATAGAAGCCACAATAACTACCAATAAACAAAGCAACTATCACTACATGATTACAGCACAAAGCAGCAGCAGCAGCAGCAGCAACGATCGTATAGGCCTGTATCCGAAGTGTATTGACATGTTGTGCCTATTAAAAGTGATAAAAAAAATCATGCAGATTCCTCAAAATGGTAGCTAGAAACATTTCTGAGATCATCTACACTTCCTCTTGACCGAGGTTACTACTTTTCAAGATGTTATACTTGCAGAGAGGGCATGTGGCATTAATATACAGCCATTTATCCACACAGGCACAGTGAAAATGGTGACCACAGGGAAGTTCTCTTAGTTCAACTCCATCGTCATAAGAAGAAAGGCAGATGCAACATTCCTATAAATGATAAAAAGAAAATGTCAGATTTGTTGAGTGACAGAGGATTCATTCATTTTGTTAAAACCACATTGATTTATTACAAAATTATCTTGCACGCACTTGAATCACTATGTCAATTTCCTTAGGTGTACAGTGTGATGGTCAAAAGACTCCACATAGAAACAAGCTCACAAAAGACTATACATATTGCACCCTTCAGGGTAAGAATGTGAAGATGTATTTTACAAATCAAAACTGTGATGATAACACAAAACAGTATGCAACGAAGTCTGTGTTTGAAACATTATATAGATTTCACATTGAAATACAGTGAATAAAATCTGATTAGAAACAATGCAACGTGAACGTTGGAAAAGGGAGAAAAGGTTAAGCTCGCTAAGAACAAATATTTATGAATTATAACATACCGCATCCTCCTCAGCAAGAACATGTTCAATAGGTGAATCAGCCCGACATTCGGTCATTATTCCTCCAACAGGACCTTGATTGTTATCAGTTTGTTTCTCATTACTTTCAACTTTTCGGAATTTAAATTTTGATAACTGCTCAATGTCTTCCTTTGATGCCCCTTCCTGTTTTTTTATCCACAAATATAATTAATAAATAAATAAATAGGTATAGAGATAGAAGGATAAAAGCAAGGACAATATATATATACACACCACTAACTAGTCCAAGGCTACAACACAACATGACAGGTAAAAAACATACACAAATTCAGATATGGCCTTATTTATGTTTAGCCAACAATTATTGACAGAAACCTGGATCTACGGCTCTATATCACTGGAAGACAATACGGGAGATGAGGATAAAAAAATAAAAATGAAGAGCAGAATATTGTTTACACTCAAGGTTGTCATTGTTAAACTCAAGAGCGTCTACATAAACTCATGGAAAGTCCGTACACTGAAATTGTTTACGCATTTTACTAATACAATACTAAATATAATAATTAAAAACCTATAAATGGTGTATATATATATATATATATATATATATGTATATTATATAAGTACCTTTAAGAAAATGATATTAAATATTCCAACTCCATTATAAAGTAAAGTAGCAAACCAAAATAATAGTGTGATTTTTTGTTTTTGAAGAAAGTGTGCAAATCATCATCATACTACATAAATGACCAAATCATGCATATATACTCCGCAAAGGAGTGTGTTTCAGTATCTCACTATTTTCACTTAAGGAATTTAATGGTTTCAATGTCACACCATTTTTTGAACCATTAAATTCCTAAAGTGAAAATTTTCAAACAAGAACCAAGTATTCACTATCTTCAATTTATTAAGAAATCCGCAAATATTAATTATACATAAATTTCGAAGTCGTAGGTTTCGAAGTGAAAACAATTCAAACAAGATCCAAGTATTCACTAGTTTCAATTAAATTTGTAAAATGAGTACTTCAAAGTATTCATAGGGAAAGTACAAAATTAAAAAGTGCCCTATAAAACAATATAGGGAAATGTTAACGAGTGCCCCCGGGGCACTCTTTAAGGACCATAAGTAGTAAGTATTTATGAAAATATATGTAATCAATGCATTGGAAATCGAAATATTTGACGTTTTTAAAGAATAATTACTTATTTTAGAATGCTTAAAGAGTGCTCCGGGGGCACTCGTTAACAAGACCCAACAATATAATATATTAAATATTGAAATTGAATTTTTTTTATTTATATTTTTTGGTTTTCCATATTAGCAGCATATGTAAGGTCTTTTGGGCGGAATTCACGTAAACTCTATCCCTAATTCAAAACAAAAAAAATCCCAGCCTCCTCTTCTCTAGTAGTCATCTCTCACATAGACTAGTAAGTTTGTTTTTGGGTCTAATTTTTCTTTTCATCATACTAGCTCACTTGGCCATAAGCACAAGATTCAGAGCCGGTCAACCGAGTTTGCTCAAAAAATATTTTGGAAGCGAGTCAACTCAGATTCCTTCATAGAAATGTAAACTCGGATGAGCCTACGAGTCTCCTCATGGCTTTGATCACCATGATTACACTAGTCCAACTATTCGAAATATGTGAGAGATATGAACTCTCACCTAACTTCCTCTCTCGATACATCAATAACCATCCCAACAATGCACCATCAACAACTAAGCTTGTTCTCGATAGACAACGTCGTAACTCCTTATCCTGTATTATGTTCAAAGACAAATTTTATAGAGATAAACATATACCTCTGAACCTCTCTTATAGTATGTTTGTTTTAGCGGTGGATTTATCACTTCTGCAGCAGAAACCCACGTTGGAGGAGAAGCTTGGTTTTTTAGCTTCTCTTAAATCACGGTGGGAGCATATACAAACCCACGTTTACGTTTGATGGTGCAAACTCCCAACCAAACATAGGCTTAATAGTTTGACCTATAATTTTATTTGGTCTAATATGTCTCTTTGTATAAGAGAATTCTCCATCTAGTCAACATCAGCACTTACTTCTCCAGTCTCCAGCATACCCAAATAAGCTAGGACAAGGCTCTACCATTTTTCTAAAATGGGTAAAACGGGAACCACCTCAATTTTCTCCAAGACAGTTAGTTGAGTTACAAATCTTATCTTGCATAAACAATTAGCCATTGTAATATTGTCAAAAGTTCACTTTTATTTCCAATTACGCTTTGAACAGTCTTCGTCTCCCTTTCCTAATTACATTTGCTCTAAAAAATTTAACCTTGTCCCTATTCCCAAACTTTCACCTTGTTCTCCAACTCAACCTAAATCTCCCTCCAGTAACATGACTGTGAATTGCTCGTTCCGGCAGATATGAGCCCGGCCATGCTTTCATGACACCTACTTCCTAAACACAATCCCTTTTTGATCTTATGATGTCTAATTCCTAAACCAAAATTACGCATAATATAGCAATTCCAATTAGGGTTTTTGAGACACGAGATTCATATTGTTATAAAAAAAAATAAAAAAAAACTTAAAACAAAAACAAGAACAGGGAACGAATGACTGATTGAACATATAGTCACCTGGTCTGCAACAGCATAAAGAAGTGCAATGATACATGGAAGACAACAGCAAACAGCGATACCAATGACACAGGCCAGCGCAACACAGAAAACGACAAAGAAAACATCAAAACCAAGAAAGACTATACATAACCTGCAAAGCACATATATTCGGTCAAAGGTATTCGACGAAAAATAAGTAAATATCAGTTGACTTGCCAAAAGATCAATACATCATGAATGAAAAGATATTTGAACTTGAAAATGAGAGTGAAAGAGAACAAACCAGTAAAGCTGAGGAGAATCTTGGGCTAATGCTTGACCACCAGCTGATACCCAGTAGAATCCAATAATCCACCAAATAAATGAAAACATGGTATTGGCTGATTCCAAATGTTTTGCAACACTGCCGAGAAAAACAACAAAATAAAAATTGGCAATTGGTGAAAATAACAGACAACCACATTGACTAGGAAATAAGCGGCACTCATTTCAAATGTATAATAATAATTGCTTTGTTCCTGAATCAATAAAAAAGAAGTTGATAAATGTTGATAGTGTTTCATCCCACAACACAGATTTATGTGCACAAAATCGGAAAGTGCCTCACTCATTCAAGTTAGATAGTTCACACAAATTAGGTAAAAATATCGTATATTAAGACATGGCAAATTATCAATCTTAAAACATGGGTTATTCTAGAGAACAAGGTTCATTATCAAGTAACAAGTAAAAAATACATTTTGGCAATTGAATCAGAGGAATAAATCACTTGCACTGTTGCACAGTACCGTCTTGTATTTACATGAAGATTCATTTGGGCGACATGAGTGAGAATACAGTTCATAATCTAATTTAAACTTTGATTTTGACATACTTGAAAACATGAATTCGTTTTAGTGACAAACCATGAGTTAAAGTATAACAGAAGAAATTTATTGTTCAAATGATTTAAAAATAACATATTTTAGGTTAATAAATAACAATGAAATTACTAAAATATGTTTGCTTGAATCATAAATCCTCACCATTTGTCAGCTTGTAGATTACGTGGAATATCAAATTTCTAAGGAACGATTACTACGTTCGGCGGAAGATTGAGTTGGAGATTGATGCAAGATGGGGTCTTCAACCAGAGAAAGAGTTGGGAAAGAAAACAAGATAAATAAACAAACAGAAAAGAAAAAGGAATGCCGTTAGGTACCAAGAGAACTTAGAGAAGGATCCTAACAAAAATGCTTTGTCAAAGTACACATGCAACTGTTGGTTGGTTACTAACGCAAACAACTGTAACGTCTCGTGGAGAGTAAAAATGGTAGAAATAATAAACAATGAAATATTAATGGTTTCTAATTCTTAGCTTGAAATACTATTTTTCATGGTCCAAGCTAAGATTTTGTAATGGTTTAAACTAACTATATGTCTAAATTATTTTAAATTGTTAGTTGGAAATGTGATTCTGAATCTAATGAAAAACATAACAAGATAACTAAAATTAAAAAGTCCCCCTTTCTAATTTCATTTCAAGGCTGAAATACAAGTTCAATTAGAGCTTGACAAAACCTAGGCTGCAAAAGTGATATTTTTGGGTATATGATCTTAAAATCTTCGTCTTGCAAAAGGGATACTTTGTTAGGATCCTTCAAGAAACTGAGCAAATACAACTCTTTCAACAAAAACTTATTTCCGTCATCTCTTTACATCAAACTTATTTCCCTCTTACCTTCCTCAATCCACTCACCTTCCTCAATCACCCAAAGCAATATGAGAGAAATTTTAAGCTCTTCACAATTAACACTAAAAAAAAAAGGTTTTTAATGAGTATAAAATAAAAACCTTCAATACATATGAACTTTCATGAGGATTTTTCTTTTCCTTAACTAATGAGAAAGCTACATCAGCTATATCAACTCTCTGAAAAATTAACTAGAGGTATACTAGACTTATCAATTAACAAAGCCTCACCTAAGTTCGATTTCTGGGTAGAACAGCTTTTGGCGAGGATATACTTACCTTGCAAACAAATTCCAGATTACCCGACCCCTTCCCGAGGAACTAAAGGGTTAACCAAAAAAAACCTCTCTTATAACCCTTGATTATACTTTAAAATAGTTTAAAAAAGCATAGGCTTAACTTAGTGTTATCATTCATGAATACACTAATTAACATAGAAACAAACACATTAAATTTCTCCTATGCATCGCAAAACAATCCCTACAAAAAATGATCATCCTCCAACACAAGTATTAAAAGAACAAGATGACAAATTATTCAACAAATAAAACTAAAAATTAAACAAAATAAGCTCAAAAAATTTAAGAAAATTCACCTAGTACTCTCTTCATCAAATTGCGCCAAAGAAACATAACTAGAACGAGAACCTTCCCTTGAACTGAAATTCCCACTACCAACCCTATCAGAACCTGCAACCGCATTCGAAGACGAAGAACGTTGAAACCTTCTCCTTCTTCTATACTCAAAACAAACACAAACCATATGAAGAACACATTGAAGCACATATCCCGCAATCCACAATCTCAACGGCATTTCCGGCGCTTCATTCCGGCTCAAAAACAACGCGGTTCCCGCCACAATGACAAAGGCAAAGTTCCAAACGATATCGAGAATCACAACCGGCTTTGAATACGCCCAATCGCTTTGTCGTTCTTCTAATTGCTCCGCCGCAGCTTCTCGAACGACGACAGAAGGTTCCCGCATCGTTCGACGGCCGCTTGCTTGACGGAGGAAACGTGCGGCTTGAAGGAGGCGTTGGCGACGACGGCGACCGGAGTTGTTGAGGTCATCGGAGGAGGAACCGCCGCTGGGATTGGTGAGAAAGGGGGTTGAATCGATGATGTCTGATGAGGAACGGTTCGGTGTCGACATGACGGTTCGATGAGGTGGTGACTCGGTAATTGACTCGGTTCGGTTCAGAACATGAAAATGTTATGTAGAAGAAATGAAGTGAAAGAGATGAATTAATTAATTAATGGATTAAATAAATGATGATGATTAATTAATTCGAAGAGAGTATGAAAATGGTGATATCTGAATTAGGGAAGAAATTGAAATGGTGAAGATGAGTGATGACACGACTAATTTTTTAATTTTTTAATTATTGATACGTTATGTATGGACCAATCATACGGTGCCGTTTTTTTTTTTTTTGTTTGAGAGAATCACACGGTGCCGTTTGTTTGGTTGTTGTTCGGATTAATCAAGTTGTAACATTTTTAGTTATCAACCAAGTATGGTGAGGAAAGAAAATTACATTTTTGTTTTATGTTACATCAAGCTTCCTCTATTAAACTCGTATACTTATACGATAAGATACGATACAATATCGATACGACGATGTAGGAAAATTTAAAAATTTCAGATATAATATCATAAGGATACTTTGATAAAATATTAAATTTAAAATTAATTATTTTATCGTAAATCATATATTTGTGCGCAACTACAAAGATTGATCCCTCGAGTATTGTAAGACTCAAATGGACGATCAACTCTTCTTAAACGTTGTTGCTGCATGACCAATGCATTATGTATAAATGTAAGTAGGGTCTTGTTAACGAGTACTTCAGGAACACTCTAAGGATTCTAACAGAAGAAATATAAAATTAATATTTAATTTTCAATGCAATGTTTACACTTATTTTCATAAAAAGTTATGAATTAAAGGGCTTAAAGAGTGTACGAGGGTACTCCTTAACATTTCACCCGTTTGGATGAGGAACCAAAAATAGGACTCTTGGAAAATGATTAGTGTTTGGGGGACGGATCCATGAGTAGTGTGATGGAGGCAAATTAAGGTTTAACAAAAGAGGAGATCGTCAGTAAATTAAAGGCTTATAATAAGTTCCTTTTAAAGATAAAAATTAGAGTTGAGAAACAATTGTAAACATTCTAGATATGGAAATTACTAACTCTTTTGGTCAAATGAAGAGATTGTGAAACAATAATGCTAGTTATAGCGAATCATCACGATGGGTTTATTATGCCAAATGAGACATTGTAGCAAAATATGTATTTTCTATCCCACCGTCCGTTTATTGTGGCAAATGAAAATCTAAGGACAGGTATAATTCGTGAAAGCCTCGGGACGATATACGTCGGGAGAAATAGCAGTGCTGATTGTGAAAAGATAGAATTAAATTTGAAGATTGATTCTTATAATTTTTTTTGAAATCTTTTGATTAATGGAACAAAAAGTTTTTCTCCTCTATGAATTAATATTGGACCAAACCGGATAAACAAAATTGTTTTGTTTCTCTTTACTATCACTTTTTTATCTTATTCTTCGATTTTGCATGACGTATACTTTCCTTATTGTTTAGCTTCATGTCACCTATAAAGGATTACGATTTACGACTAGCTAAAGAGCAATGGCTTCAATCATTATTATTGAATCTAGTTCGCCACTGGTTTAACCTTGCAACTTGAAAGGAACTTCGTGATTTCTTCAATATTGTTGTTGGAACTTGGAAGAGGAAATATTAACCAATAAATACGAAATAATTTACACACAATGTTAATGCTACCATCAAGCATAGATAAACCAAGGAGCAGCAGGATTATATATTTTATTAGATAAATTTATTGTTAACAAAATTAGCCATTAGATAACCTTTCAATTAAACAGATAGATATTTGGAGACAAGAAAAACATCAGTGAATACAGTCAATTTGGAGTGACTAGCACAGGCAGAAGCAGTGTCCGAACAAGTATCTATTGCTATCAGGAAAAGGGATTCAATTAAAATCCGCGCCTAAAAAAGAAACCTATTTTGTTATAAGAGCTTATTTTTCCACCCTGCAGTTCTGAAAAATCACACATGTGTCCAAATATACTTTCGTGAGGGAAAAGAAGTTCCCTTCTGTTATACAATTGCCACTAACCAGTCCTCACAAAAGGAGCACATTACGGGTCAACAACATAACCTCTAGTCACCTTAAACAGAAAATTGTATCCTAAGTCACTTGTAGATGGTTAGACTTTCTCTTTCTTAATCCAACGGGGCTGGCTGTAGTCAGATAGAGAGAACTCGCCGGGTTCCTTAAACCGTAGCTCGGATCACAACAATTTAGCTACTATTCGATTCCATTCTTCGGGCCCTCTTTTATTTCTCTCTGTTGTGTCGTTATTTGTATTTTACCACTAAATTTGTTGGCCAGTACTTTTTATTTTTGTAGTAATGAAAATCTGCATTTTTAACTGCCACTTCCCTCCCTTAAACCACATAGCACGTTCAGGATTCTGCAATGCTGTTTAATGACAAAGCTGTTACTCTGCTGACAATCAACATCATTCTCTGTACTAGCTCTTCAAATGATGGCCGTTGTTCTGGATCACTG
>Ga0099826_10000828_pt1 | contig 16650 bp, 6 predicted proteins | sample Mtrugardesep15_FD_76830 | JGI IMG/M metagenome (GOLD analysis project Ga0099826, IMG submission 76830) | Root nodule microbial communities of legume samples collected from California, USA - M. trunc garden sep15 | ecosystem: Host-associated > Plants > Roots > Nodule | place: USA: California... | reverse complement strand
TTTCCAAGTTTTTCTTCTTTTACTCACTTGTCAAAAAACAGTTTTTTCCCCTTCAAATAAAACCACTTAATTTGAGCTCCACATCAATTGACTAGTCAATCGACATGCATGTGAAGAGGCAATGTTTACGGATGCCAGCTGCGATACAAATTATTGAAGCAATGTCTACAATGTGTAGAAAAATCTTAAAGAACTGTTATTTATAAATGGATTTTCCTTAAAAAAAAAAAAACTGTTATTTATAAATGGATTTAAATGAAGCACGATTGTCTCTGATTTTTTTTTGGATAATTTACATAACATTCAATAAAAATTAACATGAATAAACTTGTAAGTGAACTAAAAATTTACTTACAAATTTATTAAGGTGATTGAACTTTATTGGTTGCTTGCTTCATTATCCATAACTTTTCATAGTAAACCTTTGCTTTATTTAAACACAATTTTTACATTAGGATTCTTTAAGATTGTTAATGATGAACCACATTTGAAACATTTTAGCTATAAGATTTGAGAAAATTATATTTGTACACCATATCCAATCTACGTCCATGAAAGAAATAAAAAGATAAATAATGATGTGATAAATAAGTGATGTGATAAGATGAGAGAGGTAGAAAGAAAATAAGGTGTAGAATATGTGTTTGAGAGATATGGATGTAGAAATATAAGAGTTATAAGATTTAAGAAGGTCCTTGCTTAAAAAATATATTTAAGAAGGTCGTATCTTTTGTAAATTTCAAACTCTTTAGCATATACGCTTCTACTACTTTTAAATGTGGTAATGAGAGACCTTACTAACAACTAGCGACTACCACAACATCATCAACATTTCTCAAACAAAGTCACTCCTACTTACCTCTTCCATCAAGTCTATTGTATCAATATCAAGCTTATAAATTATCATTTTTTTTCTTGTGTACCATAGAAAATTTTTTATTGGATGACTATATATTTATTAAGCAAACAAATTAATTTGTAAATATTTATATTTTTTCACATTAAACAAATTTTCTTAACAAGAAAACTTCAACTTTATTGTCCTATAAATATTTGTATTGTAATTTCAACTATTTGTGAATGAATTCAAACTTGAATATTTATGAACACATATAATATGATATATGTACTCACTAGATAAATATGATATAAGTGTTTGTTTCATATATGTGCGGATATCCGCTAAATGAATAATCCATAGATTTTGAGGTATCTACGTGTATATACATATATTCATGGATAACACTCTTCAATTTTACAACAAAAGTTCATCACATTCATTTTCTTCTTTTTTACCAAAAAGATAATAGTATTCTTACATCGTAATATACATGCATTTCATTTCTGAACAAAAATAAGTTCATCAACGTTTGTATAAAAATATATTTTTTACGCAAGTTGAAAGAGTCTTTTATATTTAAGTAACGAGTAGTTAAAATATCCGTTTATTTTACCCATGTATATCCATTAAGCTATATGTTATCGGCTTGTGGTGAATTTTGTCTGCGGGTACAATTTGTTTTGCCATCCTTAATTCAAACCTGGTCCAAATTAATAAATTTAGATTAGATGTCTTCGCTGCTACATACACTTAGGTGTAGTCTTCACATAAAAGTCATCTGATCTTGATCAGATAGTTTAAATTTTAAATCAACTTTTGATTTTTGTTTAACATAAAATTTTGATGTCAAAGTATAGATCATCCGATCTGCATCGGGTAGCCACAAGTTTGTTCATCGCGTGCAGTCGTTGACTTGTGACTGCACTTAAACCTAACCCAATTTAATGATTTTGGATTAAATGCGGTCACTACTACACGCATCCAGGTGGTGCAGTCAACAGACTGGAGTCATCTGACCATGAACAATCATTTAAATTTTAAGGCAGCCTTTGATTTTCGTTTAATATAAAGTTTCAATATTAAATTTTGGGTTGTTTGATCTTGATCAAATGACCACTAACTTGCTGACTCCATGCACTCATGGACTTGTGGCTTCATGCAAACCCGATCCCAATATAATATCCTATCAATTTAAAATTATAGTAATTGTTTATTAGACAAATAGTCATTTTCGTCTCTGAATGTATAACGAGTTGTCACAATAGTCTCTCAATGTATTGAAATTCCAAAATAGTCCTGATTGTAGACTCTATTGGTCAAAATAGTCATTGATGTAGAAATAATCCTTCAACGTTGACAATAACTATTTTCATATAAAAAAAGATATGACAATAAGTAAAAATACTTATATGAATTGACATGAAAATAAGTAAGTATATTAAGAACTAATATAATAATATTAGTGGAACATTTTAACGTTAGAAACTATTTTGACTAATATAATGCACAATTAAATTATGTTAAAATTTTAATTTTTTTTTTTTTTGAAAAAATTATGTAAAATTTTTGATACATTAAAAAATTACTATGATTGTTCTTTTCTTTACAAATTAAGAGACAAAAATGATTAAGTACTCTTTATTTATTTATTCATACTTTATTAACAATGCTAATCAGTAATCACTGCCGTGGGGATATGATCATGTTGCCGTGGAGATATGATCGTGGCACCTTGAAAATCATAGCAAATTCAGAGACACATCATTTTCACGTGTTAGCCACAAATTTGAAAGGTAAAAAAAACATAATAATAAATGTAAGCTGGCATAAATTCCTTTGACTTTACAATTAATAATTTGACTATGATTTATTAATTAATCACATTGACAATAAATAATTGAAAAAAAAAAAAACAGTTCACTGACAATCTAGTCCAGCTAAGCCTTAAAACAGTTAGATATTTTCAAATGTTGTTTATCATAAAAACATAACAAACATCTACGGAATTCGCTAAAAAAACATAAACCTCTGAAAACAAACACTGTCATGTTTCAACTCTTCTAGTATTTATCATAGCAACACTGACTATTCATCATTGGCCCATCGATTTTTTATTGTTGAAATTCAAGAAATTGTTCTAAAGCTTCGATTTTGAGTGAAAAATGATGGAGGTTGTGATTGTAGCAATTGCTGCTACACTTGGCAATCTACTTATTGGATGGGATAGTTCAACCATTGCAGGTTTAATATATATATTTTTTTTCAATTGTTAATCATTAATTTGTCATCTACTTATGTTAACATATGTGTGTTTTTTTGTATTTGTATGAAAATCTTAAGCTCATGGATGGTTATAGATTCTGGACAATGATTTATATATGATTACCCTAATTCTGAAATTGTTTAATGAAAAAAAAAATGATAATGGGTAATTTTGCAAAAAAAATGTCATGGATCTTATAACTAGTGTTAAGTATGGCTAATTGTTACAAGTGGACATGGCGATCATGGTAATGTTGTAATCTGGACCGTAGTATTTAAACTGTGTAACTATAAACCCTAACATTTCACATAATTCAACCATTACATGTTTAATTCTTTATTATATATTTTTTCAACCATTACTTATGTATTTTTTTTTGTATTTGTATGAAAATCTCAAGCTCATGTATGGTTATAGATTCTGGACAATCGTTTATATGATTACCCTAATTCTGATTATTTTTTTAATAAAAAAAGGATAATAGGTAATTTTGGAACAAAAAAGAAAGTGTTTGATCTTATAACTAGTTTTCAGTATAGCTCGTAGTTACTGATAAGTCGACTTGGTCGATCGAGCAGTCAGAGTAATGCTGTAATTTGGACCGTAGTATTTAAATCATACGTTGTAAAACCTATTTTTCTACTTAATACAAAGGAATTGCAACTGTTATACAGCCGGAAATTTTGGCAAAATTCGCTGAGCTGCTTTGTCTTGTGTTCAATGTTTGCATTTATTGATTTTGAGTTGTGGCGTTGTTCTTGTTGTTTTCGTGGCATTGGTGTGTTTGTTCCTGTGTTTTTGTCTGCTCCTTTGTAGAGGTTGTCGTGGTTTTGGGTATCTATGGTGCCCATCCTGTTGTTATTTTGCAGGACCCTTTGTACTATTTTGTTTCCTCTCTTTATATATTATATTTATAATTGCCTTTAAAAAAATAATTTGCATACATTGTTTCTTTATTCTTTTGAACTCGGTTGCTGTTCTAACAGCTAGAATTGAACAAACAATTTTTTTGCCTCTTATGCAGGGGGTATGACCTACATCAAACAAGAATTCGATTTGGAAAAGGATCCAACACTTGAAGGGTTAATTGTATCAATGTCTTTTATAACTGGAACTGTTGTCACCATATTTTCTGGAACCATCTCTGATTTGGTTGGAAGACGACCTATGTTGATAACATCTTCTATGATGTTTATCATCGGTGGTTTGGTAATGTTGTGGGCTCCTAATGTTATGGTTGTTCTCTTGTCGAGGATAATTGGCGGCGTTGCCATTGCTCTTGCTGTTACTTTTAATCCTCTTTACATATCTGAGATAGCACCACCTGATATAAGAGGACAATTGAACACTCTTACTCAGTTTGCTTGTTCTGGTGGAATGTTTTTGGCTTACATTCTTGTTTTCTCAATGTCCTTGTTGCCATCACCTAGTTGGAGAGTTATGCTAAGTATTATTTCTATTCCTTCTGTTGCTTATTTTTTGCTGGCTGTGTTTTATCTTCCCGAATCTCCTCGGTGGCTTGTTAGCAAAGGTCGAATGCTCGAGGCTGAGAAAGTTTTGCAAAGACTTCGCCGCGTTGAAGATGTCTCAGGTTACACTACGTTTGCCTTTGTCTCTTATTTTTTGCTTTATATCTTCGAGTCGTTATTTTCCAACTAGTTGGTTGTGGTTTGGCCGTTGACAGGATTTCTAATAGAATATTGTCTATGTTTTGCTCCATATCCGGAGGAGGCAAAATTGATTTCATAGGTGTAGAATTGATTTTGACATGTTTGGATGTTCTCTGACAAAATAGATTTTGCCTCTAGAATTGATTCTAACTTGACGATAGAATTTCGAAATTTTGCCTAGAATTTATTGTTCAATCCACTTCATGGACGTATCCGAACAAATCATTTTGCATGCAACTCACTTTTAGCCATAATCAATTCATTCAAAATCAATTTTTGTCACCCGAGAACCAAACACATCGTAGTTTGATCCATGTAGCCGACCACAGTTACTAGGATAAGGTTTGGTGGTTGTCATGTTTTTCAACTGATTAGGAGTTAACTGTCTTTGATTTATAGGGGAGTTGGCTTTGCTTGCGGAGGGTCTTAGTCCTGGGGGTGAAGACATATCCATAGAAGAATATGTAGTTGCTCCAGCTAGTGAAATCCTTGTTAACCAAGAAGCAGGAAAAGATTATATAAAATTATATGGACCTAATGAGGGAGTTACAATGGTTGCTCAACCTGTGAATGGACAAGGTAGCATGCTATCGCGCAGTATGTTGTCTATGCATGGAAGCTATGCATCACGAAGTATGTTGTCTCAGCAAGGAAGCTTTGCATCTCAGGCAGCTGCTAATCTCAAAGATCCTATTGTCAACCTATTTGGAAGTTTGCAAGAGAGTACTCTCATCGAGAGCGGTGGTTCGCGCAGCATGTTAATTAACAATGCTGATAGTTTCTTTAACACGGGAGATCCAGAGTCTAGCCCGTTCGGTACCAGCGATAACCTACGTGCTCCGCTCATGTCATTTCAAGGTGGTGCTGATAGGGCTTTTGGATCTAAGGAGGTGTTGGATATGAGGAGCAATAGCAGTTTGGTTCATGGAAATTTCGTTGGAACACCAAGAAATGCAGATATTGGTGGAGGTTGGCAATTGGTTTACAAATCAACAGATGATGCCATGGGTGGGAAACGAGAAGGACTCCAAAGGGTATATTTGCATGCAGATACTTCTGCTGCTGCAGTGTCTCAGTCTCCGCATGTTTCGTTTGTTTCAACTTCTGGCTATGACATACCTATAGATGGCGGCGAAGCTTTTCAGGCCGCTGGTATTGTCAGCCGGTCAGTACTTGGAACTAGTGATGCGTTGAGTATGCCAGAACCTGCTAAAGGTCCAAAGTGGAGAGCTCTTCTAGAACCGGGAGTCAAGCGTGCATTAATTGTTGGAATAGGACTTCAAATTCTTCAACAGGTACAGTTAGTTTGCATTCTGTTAGTATTACATTACATAGATCACTTGAGTATATTGTATCATACAATAATTGATATTCCTTCCAAAAAGTGATTGATTATACACTAACTTATTTCTATCTGATTCTGAAAATATAATCCACATTGCAGGCTGCGGGCATAAATGGATTTCTATACTATGCTCCTCAGATTCTTGAGCAGGCAGGAGTAGGGGCTCTTCTATCAAATTTAGGCATCAGTTCAATATCTGCTTCTTTTCTTGTAAATATCATTACAACATTCTGTATGCTCCCTTGTATAGCTATTGCCATAAGGCTCATGGATGTTGCTGGCAGGAGGTATGTTTCAACTTTGACTCACCATTAATTACACTTACATCTTGCTTCTATTTCATGTATGAACCTACCCTTATCTGTATAACAACATTACAATTACTACAACAAGATTGTTCAATATGTATGTTCACATTTGTTTCATTATATTCTTTTTTCAATTGTCATAATATCTTTTGGCATTTGATGGAATATATTTTACAATCTAGACAGTATACTATCAGTAGGGTTGTTCATGGCTCGGTTCAGGATGGAAAATCAAACCAAACCAATACGACAGTTCGGTAAAACTGATTCTAACTGTTAATGGTTAGTCCCGAACCGAACTGGTATAAAGGTTTACCGGTTTTGTTTTTGAACTAACCAAAATTACCTTTACAGAAAGCTAAACTGTACCTTTTCGAACCAAATTGATTCTCTGTGAAGCAAACTACACTTATTGCTGTTATTAACTAATATTGGGACTGTTAAAAAAGAAGAACATTAGGACTGTTGAAAAACCAAAAAACCAAACTGCACCGACAGATAGTTCACGAACTGAGTTGGTAACCATATCAGTTCGTGAATTTTCTATCACAATTCAATGCAGCCTTGTTCGGTTTTTGTTATTTTTAACAGCCCTACCAATTAGTGCAAGCTTTGGTTTTTTTTGTCCCTGCAAAGATCTCATATGTGCACATCTGTTTGCAATGCTAGCTAATCTATCGCACACATAAAAAATGGCGTAAAATGCAACATTCATGACAAATGACATTGTTTATTTCCTTATTACAGGTCAATCATGCTGTACACAATACCCATTTTGATAGTCTGTCTCCTGATACTAGTACTGAAACAGTTTTTTCAACTCAGTTCTGTGCTAAATGCCGCAATTTCAGCTGTCAGTGTTGTGGTCTACGAAAGCGTCTTCTGCATGGGTCTTGGTGTTATTCCCAACATCATATGTGCAGAAATCTTCCCAACTAGTGTTCGCGGACTTTGCATTTCGCTTACTTCCCTTACATATTGGGTTTGTACATTGGCCGTTACTCTGACATTCCCTTATTTGCTTCAACTTCTCGGTCTTAGCGGCGTCTTCGCTCTATTTGTTGGTGGCTGCATCATTTCATGGATATTTGTCTACTTGAAAGTTCCTGAAACAAAGGGTATGCCTTTGGAAGTTATTATCGAGTTTTTTGCCATTGGTGCAAAGCCTGGTACTGATCCTGCAGAAATTGGAATAAAAGTCTAATCAATGTCTTAATGGCGATGATGATCAAAGCACCATTAAAATCACTTTTATTTTGGTAAATTTAGAACTATAGTTGATTTTGATTCCTCCGAAAGCGAGTTTAAGAGGATTTTGGTGGAAGATTGAAACTATATGCAGCGTTTGAACACATATCAGTGGCTATCTTGAGGTTTTAAGAATAGTCAATGTATTCTAGTAATTTATTATACATGCTACAAACAATGTTTTAGAGTAGTTCCTTTTATGTTATTCCTGTTCATTTCTAGGCATTTGATTTTCTGCATGCTTTGCAAGGTGATGTGGTTTAATGAGATTTGAGGTTTGAAGATGTTATCACTTCAGACCCAAGAATCAAATTGTGACAAAATAAGACAAGTCTCAAGAAAGTGTGACATATCCATCATGGTTCTTTCAAAAAAGGGTGAGATATTGTTGTGATTTGATTGGATACATCTGTTTTACTATAATGTATTACAGTTAATTTTTTTTAATGGTACAAATATAACAGTTAATCTTTTATTACCAATTACAGCAACAAGTAGTTTTCACATTTACTTATCCTTTTTTCCGTTATTTTTTAACTCTTTGGTGCGCACATCAAATTTAGATACGGATTATAAACACCTCGAATAAAAACTTGGTGCTGGAACTAATCATTTTTTGCCTCAAGTGGAATGTAAAAGATGCAAAGCAAGATTGTTTGTCTGATATATATTGACGACTTTGTAGCATCTTGCAATGATTAATAGATGGAGAAAATAACATCCAAATCCAAAACAATATCTTAATAACCGAATGTTTGCACATAAAAATTAACCGATCAATTCTAAAATGGTCGGTCATCCGCTTTTATATATCCGGTTTTTTTGTTGGATATCCAGATCTACAACCATATCTAGTTTTTTTTTTTCCTTATTCTTTTCAGTAACTTTCAGTTGAGTGTTGAATCATAGAAACATATCTCTCTCTATCCCTCCCTTTGTGTGTATTCATTTGGGATTCCTTTTTTTTTTTCTTTCTTCTTCTGGGATTTGATAATGGGGTAGTATCATTTAGTGTGTGTTTGGTTTAGAGTTTTAAATCCACGGCAGCTTAAAAACCACGTCCCAATACACTATTTAGCGGTGGAATGAGAAATTAGGAATTCCAGCTTAACTTTAGACGTGCGTTTAACCCTTCCAATCGTTACACCAAGCAGAGACTTAGTTTATTTTGTCTTATAATTCATTTATGCTATTGACAGTGAGATAACAATGCTAAGTTCCTAACAAGACACTGATTTATATACATATCCTATTATTTGATGATTTTTATGTGGTTTTACTAACTACATTTCTTTTTAAGCGTTGTTTAATGTTTAATTTTGTTTTTTGTTTTTTATTTAACTGTCATTTTAATAATTCAATGGTACAATTTGTCAACTATACTATTTCTCAATTACTCATACTTACCCATTTTCAATAAAACTAACTAATTTTAAGTATTTAGAAAATTCAAGTTTTTTTTTCTCAAACAAATTCTGTTTTTGTTATGTGCAAATTTAAACTTCCTTAAAAAAAATTGTCACCTATAATAATGGTTTCATGTAGAGTTAAAATTATATAAATAAGATCAATAACATTGTCACAAATTTCAAGTGCATAGTAAAAGAGCAGTTTTGATGGAAAAACAAAATATTCGTTGAATATTCAAAAAGAGGAAAGAATGGAAGAGAGAGGGACTTTTATTCACGACATAAATTTTAGTCCCTATTTTGCTTTTTTACTATAAATTAAACACTAAAAGCGCCTATTTTAATAAAAATAATTTAAAATCAAAGGTAATTTTCGTCCATAATTTTTTTCTTTCATATTATTTGTAGCAAACTACTTATTTTGGTTAAACTTATTTTTCTTCAGAATTGACTTCAGAAGAATCTAATTATGATTTGGAGTACAATGTGATCAGCTGGTTCAATTGTTCTACGTAAAACAAGGATGAGTTTCTGCAACTTCCATATATGTAGGAAGGTCTGTTCCTTGATGATGGAATCAAACCTCATAAGGAATTCCAGTTCTCAACCACATTAAGTGTAGGGCATGATGGAAGTGACAAGGAAGTTGTATCCAATTTTAAAAATCAGAAGAGAGATTGATGTAAATATCTTGACTTAGACTCTATTTAGTAGGGACAAGTAAGTAGCTTATATATGCAATCAACAAGTCGAGCTTAAGTGGTTGATAAATTTTAGTTAGGGATAACTTCTTTGGAAGAATTTGAATTTGAATTATGACTGTAATAATCATTAGTCAAATTTTACTTAGTTCACAGTCAAACTAGAAATCACTAGAATCTATTCTTCCATAAATTTGAGGGTTAAATTAAGACAAAAGAAAAACAAAAAGTTTATAGTACATAAACTCATACAATTAAAATAAAATTGTTTGGTAACTGAACTTTCGACACTACCTTATTCATTAAAATGTTATTTGATATTACTTTAAATTATTAATTAGTATAATTGTTAATTTTATTTCATAAAAAAGCACCATTAAAATTATCAAACACTTTAAATATGTTAATTTACTCGCTATCAACTATCAATTTTTTAATGGTTGACTTGGGATCTTGAAGTGTACTCCTCTCAAGGTCTCAGGTTCGATTTTCTCTGGTGCTAATTTTGGTGGGCAAAGAGTTTTGCTCTGGCTTAGAACTGGCCCCTACAAGTGGGCGGTGAAATTGGTCCCCTTGGATTAGTCGGTCCTTGGATCGAATACCAAGTTTTCAAAAAAAAAAAACTATCAGTTTTTTAAGAAGTCAAACTAACCTACTAAAATAAACGTCGAGGAAAATCGAACTTGAAACTTTGAGATGATAAACTATCAATTTTATGTCATTTTACTTTCAACAAGTTTATGGTTAACTTAACCATTCCTTTTTGTCAAATTGAGCCTAGTGGACTTGATTAGTTGATGTCTGAGATTGGGAATATGCGTACAAGCTAAAGACTAAAGTGGCCGTAAAGTTGGCAATGAAAATGGCTTCCATACACAAGGGAGCTAGTGAGAATTAAGAGCACATAGATATGATATAAGGTGTTAGCTTTATGAGATACAAATTGAAATGTAAAGACAAGTGATGGATGTCATTTTTTGTAAGATTGCACTTCTAATAGGACCATTGTTTCATGTGTGCTTGCTTCTGTTCTGTCCCATTCTTGATGGCTCCAGGAAATCTCAACATGATTCAATATCAATTTTTTCCTATCCTGTCTATATCACAACTGTTTAGTAGATCATATCTTGTGTTGTGGGGTAGAACATATAATGTGTGAAAGTTAAATATGTTGTGGGCACTTTAATTAAAAGGTAGACATGTTTTTTTTAATCAAGATATCTCTCAACGACTTGTTAAAGACTAATTCTTTGAGATATTGATATTTATTTAAGGAGGTAATGTCCAACAAAAAATGTTGTTCTATAAACACCATCTAATATTAAATCATAACTATAAAATGTTTAAGAGACTCGATTATCTATCAAGATCATACTTTAGGTTGTTTTGGTTGGTGAAATTACTTTTCTAACCAACACTGAGGTGCACATGGAAGGTACAATTATTTAAAGTGAAAATAAAAGTGCATCCTAAAATGATCATTTAACAAGCATGTGACAAAATAGAAAATAGGCACACTCAATATTTAAATGTTCCTTATTGATAGTTAAGTTAGTTGGTTGACATGATTTTATCTGTAGTTTTTCTTGGCTGAATGAAATAGTTTGAGGTTCTGTTTGGGAGTTTCAAATGAGAGTATTGATATGTCAAACGTGTATCAGAAATCTTATATAGAATGGAATGTTGAACAATATAATTGATAAGACACATAATTATGTCTAAAAGTTTTAGATGATGAAATGATGTCTAAATTACTTGTATGGTTGCTCTTAGACAAATGCACTTATTCCTTGATGTTTTAGGTTCTCCTTAAGTCCTAACTCTAGTATCAAAGTCTAGTTCGACTTTTGATGAGATGCAGGAATGGATTCTGATGTTGGATCAAGGACATGGAGAGTCCCCCACTAGAGGGAGAGATTGTTGGTATGTCAAGTGTTCCCACATTATATGAAAAAGTAGATGATGAACAATATATAAGCGAGATGACTTATATACCTTAATGCCTTAAGATTTTTGATGAAGATGTATATTCAAATCATTTTTGTGATTACTCTTAATTAATTGTTAGATTCCACGGTGTTTTAGGCCCCATTCAAATCCCAACAAGGATGGGAAAAGGTTTTGAGAAAAAGGAAAAAAAAAATGATAGATTGAGAGATTCATTTTTCTTGAGCAAGTAAAACTTCTTTAATATGAAAATTTAAAAAATGCAATGGACAGGAGAATTTTAGAGGGTTTTGAAGGACTTAAATTTTTTTTTTCTTCAAATTCATTCTATTATTTTATAATACTCTTAAAATTTAAAATATATTAATCATAAAGAATCCAATTCAAATAAGAGAGATTTTTCTCTCTTTCCCCCTCATCCCCTCCCTCCAAAACACTATCATTTCCTTCCCTTCAAACTTTGGAACGAATCCCCAGTCTTAGTATCTTCAATATATTGCAAAGTTAGTCTTTGAAAGACAACATAAATCCTAGTTTATAATACCTATAATGTTTTCATCACTTCATTCCACCTTGTATTTCTTAATATGCTGCTCTCAGCTTTGCCTTTAGATCCTATAAGGCTTAATAAAATGGCAATGCTAGGAAGAATTTAGGTATGAGTCATGTTAGATACTTAAAATGAGATATGGTAGTTTGAAATTATTAGATACACTTTTTTTGGACAGTTGCTAGAGGAAGTGTAGGCAGCATAGTATGCAATCCAAGGGAACAAGTTGCCTGGAGATGTCATGTTTTGATAAGCCACAAAAAGTTTGGGAAAAGTAGGGGGAAAAAAAGAAGAAAAAAGTAGGAAAAGTAACAAGTTATTGAGTCATCTCATCTCAACTTGATTAAAAAAAACAAAAGGAGAAAGTGAAATGTAATTAAGAGTGACAACTGGATGTATGTAATCTCTAGCAATCTTAATTAGTGCTTTCAAATCATGTATCTAGATGATTAAATCGGTTAATGCTTTTCCAAGTCTCAACTTTCCGCTTTACTACTTATATTTTCACACTAAAAAGAGAAAAGAGGTAGGATGTTAAATTAATTATATGTATGTCTTATCAAAATCAAAAAAATTGAAGATGCCACCAATTATAAGCTTATATAGTCCCTAATTAATTAATTAATTAATTAATTATAGAGGTCTTAAATTAGATTAGAATTGGGATAAATTTGGATAGGACCATATGGCCAAAAGGCATCTTCTCTTTTATTATCTTTTAGCCCCATGAATAAAATAAAAACACATGCACCACCTTTATTTTTTACTTTTTGTCTTATCTTCTCTTTAAATTTGATTTTATTTTGATTCTTTGGACCATCAAAATATTTCCTTTTTCCTAAAGATACTTGTTTAAAATTGAAGACAAGTTTGAAAAAGATCCACGGATAGTAGAAAAATCAAGCTTGGTTAGCAAGTTTGTCAGCAAAGTTTCAAATGAGTTGCAATCTTTTGTAGTATTAAAAGTAAGACACACAGGAAGTTAGAAAAACAACTGCGCTACGCTGGTTGTTTTTTTGGATAAATTAACAATGGTGGTTAGGAATGATTGGTTGGCTGACACGTACGCTTTCCTTTTCATAATTACGTTCTCTTTTGCAAGCTTGTGAGTAAGCATAATGTGATTAGTATTACTAAATAAAGACTTGATTGTCTTTAATGTCCCTTGACATGACATATCAACCGTAAAACTTTTATTTCATTTATGCGAATTCATAAATATCTATAAACAAAGATATTCGATAATTTATGGGATATGGGACATGCATGATGAGAAAAAGAGTTGTTTTCACATGAATATTTATGAGTGAGATGAAATTGAGTAGTAAATAATTAAGTTTTATTGTTTGAATTGATATGATAAGAGTTGATAACTTACAAAATTACTTGTTTTTACTATACAATTAAGGCATGTGTTGACTTATTTGACAAGAAACCTAATTATAACCAACAAATTTAAAATAAATACTAAATTGCTAGATTTTTAGTATCATTACATATATTATGATTTTTTTTTTGTTCCAGATGCAATTGTAGTATTGAAAGATCATGGATATAAAGCAAAATAAAAATGACAAAATTTCTTAATACAGATGCACTCGTTAAGCAAGCTGACATGCTAGTTTAGTAAATTGTTCGGATAGTTGAAGTCCAAACAAGAACACAATTCGTCTAACAAATTATAGTAGTTTAGGGACATACTTCAAGATGAAGAAACCATATTTAACTCAACGAATATACATTTCGCTCATTAAATTGTCACTTACAACTATTAAAGGACACCTTGGTTGTAATTTTTGGCATTCTATCATGATTATAATTAGGTTTAAATCACGATTCTTCAAACTTTTGACACAATTTCATCTTATTTCTATCTCTTGTTATAAGTGACCATAAACTAATGCGTTAATTGTTAACAACAGACCCATTATTCAATGTTCTCATATTAATGGCAAGTTGAGCAGTACACGTTATTGTATTTAAGCTTCATAACCTTCCCTAGTCAAAATGAATCAATGCCTTGCATTACTGTGTGAGCTGAATCTCTTCGCAGTTCTATTCCAACTTTAATATTTCGGATATTTTCCAATTGAACATTAACTCTTTAATTATGATTTCAAATTGATGTCGTGTCAAATTGGTATTCAATTTAGATCTCAGAAAGATCTTTATGATAAATAAATTTGTACTTTTTTTTTTTGACAAATTGTACTTTTATTATATTTTATCATTTTTAATACGTATTTAATTTTAAACCATTTAACTTTCTTTTACTACTTAAATCATTTAACTTGTTCAAAAGAGATAGTTTTCCCCTTAAAAAAAAGACATAGTTTTGTTTGAATTAAGAAAAAGATAATTTCCGAAAAATAGAAATAAACAAAATTAAAGTATAAATATCAAATTTTTTAACAACATACATATCAACTCTTCTAATTCATGTCTTTGAATTTAAAAAAAAATAAAATGAAAATGCATCACATGATAAACATCTCAAATGTGTGGAAAGCTCGTCGTTGTCACGTATAATTTCCAACGTTTTAAAAATATTACTCTATTAAACAAAAGAAATAGGAGACAAATAGCACTTAGGGGAACTTGAGTCGAAATCCAAACAAAAACGGTTAAGGGTACTCAACATCTGCCTTATTAAAAATCTTTTCAAAAAACTCAATGGAGTAAAATTAGAGGAATCGAGAAAAAGTACAATGCAAACAACACAGAAAAATGAGCACCATTGAACAAAACAAACCTCAACAAAGTCAAAATTTAGTAAACTCATGATCTATTACAATATAAAGGTTCTAAAATACAAGTAGGAGTAAACTTCGACCAAATTTATCCATTTTGATGAAGACCAATAAAGACCATTTTGTTAGCACATTAGTTGCCCTTCCTATAAATATAAGTAATGAAAAACTGCATATGCTCTACCAAATATAATTTGTGATTATTTGAAGTGTAAAAAGAATTATTGAAAATGATAATCACTATCAATGTAACTTTTTTACACTACAACATGATGTGGTATTAGTCTTATTTATCGCTTGGCCCCTATGTAAAATGATAATATTTGCATAACATAATATAACTTTATATGTTATGATTCTTTAAAAAAAAGAAAAAAACTTTATGTTATAATATATGCATACATCTTTATGATTTTTTTTCTTAGTTGCATTTTTAACCGTTTAACTTTCACAAAGTTGCGATTTTGACCCCTAAGAAAAAAAACTACAAAACGGCCCCCGAAGTTTTGCATCTGTAGCAGTTTTGGCCCCCTAAAGCAAAAATAAAATAAAAAAAAGTAACACGTGACACCTCACTTAAAGTGTTACGTCAGCGTAGACCGAGTCAAAATTGACATTGAAGGCCAAAACTGTGTTTTGTAGTTTTTTTTAGAGGGTCAAAATCGCAACTTTGTAAAACTTAGAGGGTTAAAACTGCAATTAATTGGTCGTGGCCCACCTAGACGTATATAAAACTCCAACAGTCCAACCCCTACGATATCAGTAAGATATAAAAAAAAAACTGCCCCTCTTAACAAATATATGCACTTGCCCATATCTAAATATCTGATAAGATGAATAAATAAAAAAATTCCACATACTCTATAATATATGGTTAATTAAGACTATTCTTTACATTTTTACTTTTAAATTAAAGTTACCTTTTTTATCTTTTGCAAAATAAAATAACCTGTACATAAAATAAAATAAAATAAAAAACTATACACAAATATCGTCGAAATTCAGATATCTTTTGATCATCTTGACGGGTTAAGAAGAAAAAAAGTACAAAAATTAAAATTTAAAAACCTACTACTAAATACATAAAAAAAAAAAAAAAACCTAAACGTTGTTTTCTCTTCTTTAAGGCAAGAACCCACTATGATTGTGATGTCCTCCAGAGTTATTACTACAACTACTAACACCCCCACTATTACTATTTGCACCGACATTGCCATCTTCTCTCCCTTTCATCTCCGTTTCACTAACCGCAACTCCGGCAGCTTCACTTCCGCTCGCCGGAAACCTACCACACTTCTGACACCTCGTCACCGCCAGAATCTGCCTACAAGAAGGACAAGAAGAGTGTGACCCAAGCCATGTATCGATACAAGCAACGTGAAAACCATGTCCACACTGTGGAAGAACACGGATCTCGTCGCCGGCGGCGAAATCGGAGAGGCAAATTGCGCATTCCGTTGTTTCTAACCATTTTCCAGGGTTGCTGTCGACGTAGGAGAATTTGGGAAGTGATTGTAGAACTTTTTTCTTGAGTCCTTTGTTGGCTAAAGCTTGTTGAGGTGAGTTTCCGGCGCCGGAGTCTCGTCGGAGCCAAGCGCAACGAGCGACGGCGATGAGT
>Ga0099826_10000827_pt1 | contig 16665 bp, 4 predicted proteins | sample Mtrugardesep15_FD_76830 | JGI IMG/M metagenome (GOLD analysis project Ga0099826, IMG submission 76830) | Root nodule microbial communities of legume samples collected from California, USA - M. trunc garden sep15 | ecosystem: Host-associated > Plants > Roots > Nodule | place: USA: California... | reverse complement strand
TTATGAATTAAATCCATTGAAATCCTTAATAGTCTTTTAAAATCATCAAACTCATCAAAATCCTACAAAGTCTTTTAAAATCCTCAAGACTTTTTTAACCAAAAATTGTCCTTTAAAATCCTAGTTCAATACACCCTCCTTAGTCTTCATTTCAAGAACTATTTACTTTAGAGACAAGAAAAACGGTTGAAGATCAATACACATATCTCGACCTGTTTTATACTATTTAGTTTGTTCTGCTTTGCCCTGTCTTGAAAATCTAAGACGATCCATGACATTTTTTGAAAGTAAAAATTTATGGCCCTCTCTAATTTAATCAATAATAATTAAACAAAATAAGAGAAAACAAACATGAATTCCTCTGAGCAAAGATAACTATGAATTATTATTAGAGTATAAAATAATTTTCAAATATAAGTCTACAATAAAGTGGTATGCTAATATTGTATTTAAGTCATTAAACTCTCCTACCATCTGAAACAGTCACTAAAACTCTTATGGTTGATTGTGTTACTGTGGTACTTGAGTTGGGTTCACTCGTTAACTTAGTTATAACAATTGAATACTCTTGTTGAGAGTTGAACTATGGAAATAACCATCTATGATGATATAAACTCAATTAAGATTCACCATTGAATATTGATTAATGAGTGAAAGTCGTCTCGGGATAGTTTGACAGTGCGTGTTTGACATCACGATTAAAATGGTGACAATACCGTAAGTCTCCAAGTTCAATCCATGAGACTCTACCGTTAATTGACTAGTATTTTTAGTCGTTGGTCCCTCTTATCAGCTTTCTAGTATAATCTAGAATTGCAACCGTAAAATTGCAAGTGAAAAACACCAGAACATATCAACGACGGCAAAACATACTCTATGTAGTTAAAAACACTAACTTTTCTGTCAAGAAAAGAAAAAAGCACAATAACTTTGATAGAATAGATGACTAATTGGTGTATTTATGTAATAAAATAGATGACTAATTTGTTGCAAGTTTGCTAGAAACAGCAGATGATCCGAATGTAGCTCCAAAAATGATTTATTTATATATATTGAATTTTATAATACTATTACGGCATAAACTAGAAGCACACAACAAACAAAAAGAACAGCTACTCCATCTTTGTCTTTTTCACCAAAACTGGATTCTCATCTAGCAGGCCGTACGTCACTAACCATGCGCCAATGGCACAGTTCAACTATATACTTTTCTAACCTAATTTATTATATAAAAATCTTATCCTAAACTAATTAAAATAAACTAATACTTGTATTAATTAATGTTATTTACAACTTGCACGTGTATACTCCAAAAACAAAAATATGTCCCTATCTATGTTTTCCTCAATGGTAAAATGCTCACATCATGGAACAAGCATTTGGATTTTCATCACTAAACATTTGTGGAGGAGGTTGATTTGGATGCAAGTAAAATTGAGGTTGCTGATATTGATACTGAGGTTCCACCATATGCCCACCTTGGCCTTGATGATTCACATAATTATAATCATACCCTTGTTGGTGTTGGTTCACATAATTGTAATTATACCCTTCTTGATTCACATAATTATAATTGTGCACTTGTTGATTCGAATACCCCGGCTGAACCTGCATCGCGTAGTTACTACCACCACCACCACTGCTTTGACCCGGTTCATATCCGTCGTACCAATACATAGGAGTTTGATGTCCATACCCGTAACCATGATGCTCCATTTTATTAACCTCTACCTTAGCTCCAACTTCCTTTGCTTTTTCTCCCTCTTTCTTCTCACCACCACTTTGATCTTCTTTTGATTTTTGTTTCCCCCCGTCTTTCTCTTTATTCTTACCATCCTCTTTCTTTGGTTGAACCACATCCACATTGCGCTTCAGCTTCTCCGCCAGATATGGTACAATTTCCTTTGCGTCTATCGTTCCTTTTACCGTCACCAAATCTTTCCCTAAATCACTTGTCACCGATTCGACTCCTACCACCACAATTTTAATCAAGTAATTAATAACACATGGGTTGAGTAGCAAACGAGAAGCTGAAGGAGTTGAATAATAAGAACTCAAATTCAATCGAATGCGAAAAATACTAAATTAAAAAAAAAAAAAAAAAACCAGCCAATTTTTACCCAAAAAAAAAAAAAAAAAACTAGCCAATTGAAAAATAATAATTAACAATGCACTAATTATTTATTCATAGTATAATTTTATATACACACAAGTGGATATGAGGTCTTATATTATATATACCATAATCAATTCATATGAAAAGAATCTTAATTAATTAAAAGTAAAATACTAGTTTACTGAAAATAAAGACCAAAATGCTATGATGACTAGCTAACCTTTGATTTTGAGGATAATCTTTTCAATTTTTTGAATACAACCATCACAATGTAATCTAATCTTCAAAACGACTGTGTTTTGAACCGACTGAAAAAAGAAAGAATTAAAAACGGTTAGTGAGAACAAAGCGTGGAGGAACAAGTCTCTTTAACTTAATCAACACGGAAAAGGAAGAAAACGAGTCAATTCTGAATCAATTGCGATGAAATTTGTTTCCATTTCGTCACTGCTAACGGTATCAAAAAAGGTAATGAAATTTCTAACCTGTTTGGAGGATTTTTCTTCGGGTTTTTTCTCCTCAGATTTTTTATCTTCGTCCGGTTTCTTCTTCTCCTCATCGTGATTCTTCTTCTCCTGTTGTTTATCGGCGACAGCGGCGTCTTTTTTAGGCTGAGGGGAGGAAATAAGCTCAACCTTCTTCTTAATTTTCTCCGCCAGTTTATCACGAACTTTGTTAGGATCTACTTTTCCAACAACGGTTAGTTTGTTATTTGGCGTATCTGCCTTAACGTCTTCCACACCTGCATCATCGATTCATCATCAATTTTTAGAATTCCATTGAAAATGAAAAGCTCTTAAATTGTTAATATCATAGTGAATGATAGAAATTGTACCGTCGAAATGGCGAACAGCGCGTTTGATCTTCTTGACGCATCCTTCGCAATGTAAGTCCAATTTCAAAACGACAGAAGGGATATCGTCGTTCTTTATCTCATCTTTCTGCTAATAAAAATAAAAAACTGAGTGAAAAGAAATTAATTGAATTCGAGAAAATTTTAACTTTCTCTTGATGGAATGAAAAACGATATAAATTTACATTAATCAAATTTGTTAAAGGATAAGGATAGTAAGTAAGTGAAATTGAAACTAACCTGACCCATTTGTTGGTGTATGTTGTTGATGAATGAATATGAAAAAAATTGTGTAATTTTGAAGAGAGATGTAAATTAAGTATGAAGCAACGGAAACAACGTATATATAGGTGAAGAGTCGAGGGAGTGTGGATGAGTCACAATCAGTGAGGTGGATTTAAATAATTCAATTTTCTAATTGGGTGAATTTTCATTTCTTGTATTTGCCGATGGATGAATATCAATATGCTATGCTTATTGAAAAGGTTTTGTAATGAAGATTATAGCCGGTTTAATGGAGATAATCGTTTTAATTTTGAGTGGACCCACTTGAAGGTGAAATGACTGGTATGCCCTTAGATTGATGAGGGACTTGCAAAGAGTCAATGACCTTTGAGCATCCGTAGGGTAAGGCGTGAAATGGAAAACTGAAAGGGAATGAAGAAATAGTATCCGTTGGGTTTGATGTTGAAAGTGTGATGAAGATTTTGAAAACAGCGGGACTAGCTGCTAAGATATCCAACATCCATCTAATTCTCACAAGTCAGACACACCCCTCCGGCTATGGGTTTGGGATTCCCATGGCATGGGATTGCTGTACTGTCCCTTTTCTATGTCAAAGCAACACTGACTTGCATTTTTAGAATTAAACGGTGTTGTGTGATTGATTAGTTTGACATAGATTTGAAATAAACAATATATATTAGATATATAAAAGAGATGAAATGATTCGTATACTTTAACACCTTCAAATTTTGATTAGAAATGTGGTTTTAATATCTTTTAAAAATCGTTGATGTTTAAGTTTAAAAGATGTGAGGGTCCTTAATGCGTATGATATGACATAGACATGATATGATAATGAGGTGGATAAAGATATGAAAGAATATGATAACATTATTTAGAAGACAAATTGATGAATCAACCTTTCACGATCTTATGATAGTCTTGTAAAAAAAAGGATTAATTATGTTTAAGGTCCCTACAAATAAGCGAGCTTCCAACATTGGTCCCTATTTAAATTTTATTAAATTTTTCATCCCCAACGTTTTTATCTTTTTGTAAGTTTGGTCTTTGCCGTCAAACTGTGCTGACTAGGCTAACAGAATGTTGACCCAGACATGCTACATGGACATTTCAAGTGACATGACTACCATGTGGTAAATGACATCATATGTTTTTGGTCCCTAGGATCTTTTAAGTTTAGTCCTTACTTAATCTTAATAGTGTTTTTAGTCCATATAAAAAAATTATGCACTCAGTTTTAGTCCCTACTAAATCTAAATTTGTTTAATTGTGCTTAAACTTTTAAGATTTTGAACAATTTTTTGCACAAGTGTTAAGAGCATTGCAAAAAGTTCATGTGCTACAAAAATATCTCAAAAATTTTATTTCTACATCCAGATTTTTGTTACTTTTATTTTGAACTTTTGTCTTTTAAAAAAAATCATATTTAATTTATTTCATGTTGAAAAATTCTAAATTTTAATAAACGAACCTTTTTAATGTTCTAAACTTGTATAAAAAAATCGTTAAAAAATTTAAGAGTTTAAGGATAGTTACAAATTTTCCAATAATTTTTGTCAAAGCTTATCACTCTCCCTTATTCCTTTTTATTCTTTCAGATCCATAAAATATTTCACCCTACAAATATTTTCGGTCATTCCCTGAATTTGCTATAAAAAAAAAAACAAGAATTGTGTTACTGTTTCTCTTTGTTACTACTTCGCTCTCTTCAATCTTCGCTCCCACTCTTTGTTTCCCGATCCGAACCTTGAAAATCGACTGGTTCTACTTCTCTCTCGAAAAGGTTGTTGCTGGAATTTTCAATGGTGAGGATTGTTGAGTTTTCGTGTGATTAAGTTGTTGAAATTGATGTTTTAGATGAATTTGCAAGCGAATGTTAGAAGAGCGTCGCCGGCGTGAACGAGGTGGTGAAAAGAGTAGGAGGAGAGAGTTTGGATTCTTCGCCACCTCGTTCACGCCGGCGATGCTCTTCTAAAAACTCTTAAATTTTTCAATGATTTTTTTATACAAGTTTAGAACATCACAAAAGGTTTGTTTACTAAAATTCAGAATTTTTTAACATGAAATAAATTAAATATTAATTATTTTAAAAGAAAAAAGTTCAAAATAAAAGTAACAAAAATCTGGACGTAGAAATAAAATTTTGAGATAATTTTTTGCATATGAACTTTTCGTAATGTTCTTAACACTTGTGCAAAAAATTGTTCAAAATCTTAAAAATTTAAGCATAATTAAACAAATTTAGATTATCATAGTCAACAAAGTTTGACGGCAATGACCAAACTTACAAACGGAAAAAAACATTGAGGATAAAAAATTTAATAAAATTTAAATAGGGGTCAATGTTTGAAGCTCGCTTATTTGTAGGGACCTTAAACAAAAAAACGATCTTATGATAGCATTTTATCTTCAATGTTACATATAGATTTTTCAATCAACATTTTTTTTCCAATTAACAAATTGAATTTTTCACTTCAATTGTTACAATCGTAAAAACATGGATCAATTGAAAGAAAAAAAAAATAATGAATGAATTGATGAAGTAATGAATCAACCACTCAAATAGCAACTTCGGGAAGAAATAATGAATGAATCGATGAAAAAAAAATTGATGGAGGGGGAGGGGGGTACCTGGGAGAGCTAGAGAAGGTCAATGGATGAAAGAAATAATGGAGTAAGAAGGTTTTACTATCTAACCCAAAAAAATTAAGGATAGAATTAACAAAGGGTGTGTAGAATAAGATTAGAAATAGGTTTAATTTATTCTTTTTTATTGACGCACCGAATAACAGATTGAATTGATAGTTTTATCATATCCTATCACCCTATCATGTTAACCAAAGAGACCGTCTTTGCAATTATCTCATTTCAATTTCATTTTTTTTTACTAGAATTGGTGCTTTCTTTTTGTAAAACAAGTGGAGTTGGCTTTCCGGTGGTCTTGCTTGTAACTTTTACCTAATGCTTGCACTACTTGTTGAGCATTTGGCTTTCATTTGTATGTTTATTCTAGGTTTTCTCATTTACATTTCTATTTTGTTTCACCTTTCTTAAGAAACGCAATGTCTTCTTCTGTTTTGATTTTGCTTCAGCTTCTTTGGGTAATAAAACTACTCATGTTTCAGTTAAAATTTGAAAGGGCTGTTCTTCCTTTGTAGTCGTAATTTGTATTTGAATTCATTCATCCTGGCAATTGTTTTACAACAGATTGAAACGTATATAATCTTATTTTTGGGGATTTTTTCCCCTCCAAATTACAATTGCCTGCTTAAACATATCATATGAAGTGGAACCAATATGTTTTGAAAATATATTAGCTGTTCGCATCACTGTCTCATGGAGGACTTGAAACCTTTCCAACCTACAATATGTGTAAAGATTATACTAACTTTTATTGTGATTCTTAATATCTTTCGGTCTGGATGATTGGTTGTAAAAATTTATCTGATCTCAAGGGGATTAGGGGAGGGTCTCTGTAACTGTAACTGAGACTTAAAAAAAAGAAGTGTTAGTCATAGTTGAACTGTGGTGGCTAAAAATGTTACCAATAAGCTTTGCAGACATTTTATAGGTGTTTTTATTGTTTCACTTTTACGCAACAATTACATAAAAGAAGCCTCAACAGGCAACACACGCATAAAAGAAGCCTGAAAAATATCTCATGTAGTCTAAGGCAGCATTTTCACCATTTCTACAACATTTTCAACTGTTGCCAGACATGATAAAATATTGTAGTTTAAAGCAAAATATTTTGAGAAGAATCTATTGTCATTTGTCTAAAACAATTCATTTTTAGTAAAAAAAAATAAAACTCAATTTTAGAATGACAAACAAACGTATACACACAGACACACTACACTACCTCCCGATCATGTGTGACGTCTTGATTAAAAAACAATAATGTATGTATTAATGAACCCCAATTTCTTGGTCCCCATATATATGAGCGTGATATTTCTGACCTACCTCTTGTGTGTATATACCAAATTCATTCATACTCTAAATTCTAAAATGATCACCCGTGCTGGTCCATACAAACTACTAAGCCTCAATTATATCAATTTGTTTTTATAAAAAATAATATATCAAATCAAGTTGCCGCAAACATGAACATAATGACAACCTTTAGCTTGTTTGTTTTGGCTTATTCTTAGTGCAACCTCTTATAAAATATGTAGCTTAACCTCCAAACTCCTATAGCAGCTATTAGGGAAGACATGGTTCTGGTGATCACACTTGTAAACAGCCACCAAATTAGTCATCTTCTATGACTTTTAATTAGTCATAGAAAGGAAACCTCCAAGAAGACAAATTTAGTAGTAGCTTGTATTGAGGGGAACTTGCTTATAATTGTTGTATTATATTTAGAGAAATGTTCTCAAAATTAAAATCATTTTTTTAGATAATTGCAATCTATTTTGAATAAAATTTGGTAAAATGCTAGCCTCACTCTCTTTTAACAATCTCTTTAATTTTCACAAGATTGAATCAAACAAAATAATTTACGGAGCTAAAATAAAAAAAACGTTATAACTGCATAAAATTAAATCATATTTAAACCTTTCATGCTTTTTCTTTCTTCCTTTCGTGATTTTTTTTTCCATCTATATTTGTGCAGTTTCATCTTTCAATAACTAATTGATATTTACTTTTTGAATATATTTTAACATTTTATTTATAAAAAATGACTTTTTTTGGAGGATTATTATTATCATGCATTTGTTTTCCACCAAATGAACCTATTTCATAAATTAACATAAAATCCAGAAAAAAGTTAATAGAGATACCAGTAACGCGTTAAAGAAACACAATTTTGTTTTTGACAAAGTGTTAAAGAAACACATGGGTTCCTTCACGTTTGAGGCTCCAATCTAAAGATGCCAATTGTCGAACTAATTGTGTTCATTCCTCTTTGTGATTAGAACTCATGGCATACTTTGCTTGTCCTAGCATCAAAGCGTGTTGGACTGCTTTGTTTGTGCACAACAAGCGCACTAGCTTTACACTAGACAAATCTGTTCCATTTTTATTTTGTTTTTGTCAAGTTATTCAATTATTTTTATTTAATTAAACCTAAATTAAATAATGTTGTTCATGCTAATGCAATATTGCTTAGTATTTAAACTTTTTTTTTGAAAAAGATTTATGTGAGTTGAGTTCTAGTACTCGTCACTGTCATCAAAGTTATGTCTTCAAATTCATGGAACATATAAGTACTTATAAATTGTCGATCTTAACGTTAACGGTGAAAGTTAAACTTGTGTCTTTATAAGTATGAATTGTTTTTTTAGTACAAGAGATGACAAAAGTCCACTATGAGTTAACTTGTTGAGTCGGTCTATACTATTATTTATTTTTCTTACAAATGGTCTATGTCTATCTTGGAATGACATAAATGTATTTATTTTTTTTGACAAAAAATGACATAAATGTATTATTGAGAATAAATTTGTTAGCCCTATTATTTTTTATAGCGAGACCCAATAATTCAAGTCGCTAATGCCTAATGGCAAAGAACCAAACGACACTTAGAGGAAACCGTGTTGCTCATGTTGGTTGTGATTGTGATATGCCCCAATCATGATGATCCTTTTCTTTGGGATTTTGTTTGCCTGCACCAAAAATGTGTAACATATGGCTCAATTAATTTCTCAGTTGTCCTAGATGCGTGACATCTATTTTAGTTCCTCTACATGGTACTGCCCACTTACATCAGTTTTCCTTTGGTTCAGATAAAATTATTAGAACTTGGAATTGTCGAAGTTTCTTTCAGTTTTAATCTTAGCGGATTTCTTCTATCGTAAGGGATAAATGTTACAACATTATTATGTATGCTGCCAGCTAGCTAGCTAGACAAGGGCTAAAATTTGCAACAAGATGATAACATTATTGCAAAAACCCGGATGTCAAGGTTTGAACATTGAACCTTGTATATATCATGTAATGTCCTTACCAATTGAGTTAAACTCACGGATTTCTCGCTTTAAATGCACCACACAACTACATATTCTCTCTAGTCTTTATTATAATAATTTTTTTAAACATAAATTTTGTCTTATATACAAGAAAATGTCGTAACTTTTAAGATATAGTTATTATTTAAAATATTTTTCTACCTCTAATTTAATATTTATCTTTTTAATATTAGTTGATGTATTTAATATTTCACGACTTTTTATAAAAATATATTTGTAAAAATATTTCAAAAGTTATAGCTTAATGATGCATCGGTTTTGATGTTATTTGCTTTTTCTTCTTTTGATAAGGACCAGATGGAGTATTTCAATTGTTTGACCTCAAATTAAGAGTCGAAGTTGTTTAACATTAAATTATTGAAATCCATTTTGGTTGATCTAGTGTTGTTGGTTTGAGACATTAAATTAGAGTGTGCTTCTCCCGAGATTCTATGTTCGATTATCCCTAATGTCAATTTCGGTGGATTAGATTACCTTGAAAAAAAACATTAGTTTGGCTTCCCTCAAGATCTCAAGGTTCGCGTACAACGACAAGGCAAATAATATCATAAGGACTTATAAAATAAGACTAGGGGGTTCACTAAATATCAAAGTGTCCCTTTCTTTTCCATTTTTCCTCGTTCGGATTATAGAATCCAAACCACGACAATATATGAGACTTGTCCAACCTTTTTCCCTTATTTCTTCAGCTACTTTTTTTGTGACCTAAAACACTCAAGTCCCCCCCCCCCCCCCAAAAAAAAAAAAAGAAAAATGAATTGTGGTACATTGTGTTGTATTTCAAGTCAATTTGTTCCAATCGACCGATTTTGAGACCTTTTCCACCATTAAACAAAACGTTAGTTTTCATTTGCTCAAACTTTCGGTGGTTTATTTGATTTTTTTTTCTTACGAGTATTGGTTGTTTTTGGATTTTAGAACTCGTAATGTATTGTTCAGTATTTCGGTTCTAAAATCTGAAATAGGCCCAAGGATGTTTAATTTCCATTCATTTTGGAATTTTTTTTGGCATATTAATTTGTAATTATATTTTGATTTATTTCATATATGGTCCATATGGAGGCACGCTTTCATCGTCTTTCAGGCACACAATGAGCATGACGTCCTCGGCTAAACATGAGTGTGCGAAGAAGATCAGACGTGACACACCCGAACCGTCTTTAGAGTTGGAGTCTTATCGTGTTCTTGAGGCCGAACTTGAGCTAGCAGAGCCAATACGAGGAGGTTGAGCACCAGGAGGCGCTGACACAACCTCAAAAGTCATATCCTAATGGCCCAGATGACAAGTCAGTCTCTCTCTCTCTCTCAGAGAGAGAGAGAGAGAGAGAGATGTAAACATGGATATTCCAACATTTCCAGGATGTTGGGTCAAGGATTTTAAGGATACACGAAGGGTCGACACTCGCGTGCTATGATGTTTACACTGTTTAAGGGTTTCGATGCCATATACCTTTCTCGAGAGTACCTTGATAAATTGTTAGTTAATGATTGTGTCATCTATGCCTATGTCTCTCACTGCTAGACACGATTGTTTGAGAACATCAATCTCTACTTTAGATGGATTAGATACGAACCTCACATGGTCCAATATCTATCAAAGCACATGTTTACATCGTGTTCTTTTTGTGGTAATATATTTTAGATTCTTCAAGCCGAACTCGTGTTTTACATGTTTAGTTTATAGAATCTGAAATATGTGAATGTAATGAATTCGATTGTCGCAAAAAAACTAGTCTCATGGGAGTTTGACACAAATTAAATTGTATCACCCAAAACGTATTTGAATGTCAAATATTTATTGAGATTGTATATGCCAAACAAATAAAACACATGATTTTTCGCTGTTGAGGTAAAAATGTATGGGATTTAATAGGAAAATCTGCAAACTTTTGTGCTTTGATGGATTTCAGCTTCTAAATTCTAAAAATTCCAAAACACGATCCAGATAATCAAAAACTACAAAATTGAAAATTTAGAGGACACATGGAGATGAGAAACATCATGAAGAGTTGGATAAGAAATTAGAAAATTGCTCTTCTTCCAACAAAAAACACTCACTCTCACACAAACTGACCAAAATACCCCCGTATGAGTTACCCCCGCTCAATAAGCTGAAATATAACCTACATGAGTTAACTCACACTAGGTTATAACCTGCGTGAGTTAACTTATGCTGGGTTATAACCTACATGAGTTAACTCACGCAGGATTATACTTCAACTTGGAGTTAGCGAACGTAACTTAAGTCAAGCTGAGTTTAATATCTGCGAGTTAACTCACGCTGAGATATTTTAGTTGGTATGAGAGTGAACAGGAAGAAGAACAATTTTTAAGAAATCCTTATTTATTAATTTTGTTAAGTTTTAACCTAATTTTTTTCCTCCACTAATCTCTTATTAGGTTTGCAACAACTCTATCCTAAAATTTTGGCTCTAAATTTGCATCATATATATTTTTCATTTCTCTCTAATAACCGTGAATATTTTTCAAAGCAAAAATTTAATAGATATCTTAATCCTTATACTTACTATTTATTAATTTTATTAGGTCTGCAGCAACTTAACCTATTGTTTCTGTAGATTTTTTTTTGACAAGTTGTTGTACATTTATTTAATATGTTTACAAACAAAATACCCTAATTTTCATGCAAACTCGGCTACTCTAAATAATTTGTTAGAAACCATGAACTGCATTAATTTTTGATGTTTAAATATAAAAGTAATAAATAAAATTGACCCGTGCAACAATATAATTCTATATTCTTTTTATCTTTTTTCTTTACGATTTTTTTTATTATCATTTGATTGTAATATTGTACCTCTAACAATCTAATTTGCGTTTATTGATCGACCCATGATCTTACGGGTTAAAGATTATTTATTGGTGCGTCGCACGGGTCAAAAGTCTAGTTATCAGTGTTTAAGGCCCAAAATAAAGAAAATTGCTTTTCTGACATATGAAACTTCCTATTGACACAAGTAAATGACGCTTTTACCCCATAGGCAATTAACAACCGTTAGCCTAAGCGCTGACAGTTAACTGCCGCTGGCTCCTCCAGAGGCAGTTAATTGTCGCCCCGCTGGCTCCAGCGACAGTTAACTGCCTCTGGCTTTGCTGCTTTTTATTGTGATTTTACGCGTTTCGGTTGAAAAATAAAAATAAATCTAAACTTATTCAGAATTCTACTAAACTTTACAGACCCTCTCTATATATATTTTTAAAGTTGTCTGCAAAAAAACAGACAAAATTCAATTTTTAGGTTGACGTTTTGATGTTTTCGTGTCTTAAATTTTAGGTGCGTTAAAAATTCATATTTAATCCGTCCCTTGTCGAAAAATTTAAATTTTTTGCGGGAGATGTTATTTTTTTGTTCTAAACATGAGTGCAAAAAAGCGTGAAAAAGTTCAACCTCTAGGACACTTTTTCGGACTCACACTTGAAAAAAATTGCGATTTTGCATGGTTCGGTCAAAAATTTGGAATAAATCGATACTTAGTCGAAATGCTATGAAACTTTATAGACACCTCTATAAAAATACATATAGATGATGTGCAAAGTTTCGTAACATTCCGAATAAGTGTCGATTTTTTTATTTCTTCAATTGCGATTTTGCGCGTTTCGGTCGAAAAAATAAAAAAATCGAGACTTATTCGAAATGTTATGAAACTATTCACATCATCTATATGTATTTTTATAGAGGTGTCTGTAAAGTTTCGTAGAATTCTGAATAAGTTTCGATTTATTTTGATTTTTCGATCGAAACGCGTAAAATCATGATAAAAAACAGGAAAGCCAGAAGCAGTTAACTACCTCTGGAGGAGCCAACGGCAATTAACTGCATCAGAGGAGTCAGCGACAGTTAACTACCAACGCTTACCCTAACGGTTGTTAAGTGCCGCTGGAAAACACGTCATTTACTCGTGTAAGTTTACTAATATCAAAATAAAACCCCATCAATATCAAAACAAAACCTCCCTATCCAACTCTCTTGCATTTCCATCGTTAAGCTAGCTTCACTCACATTCACAGCAATGCCGGCAACTCCATTTTCGCGTTCGTTCCTCATCTCGCAACCGCGTTTCAATTACTATATTAACCCTATTTTCCGTTCACTCTCACACCAACCCTCTTCTTCACCGTTCCCATTCAATGTCAAATCCTCCACCGTCAGATGGCACTGTGCACTCTCCCAAGCAGCTGAGACCGATTCTACCAGCGGCGGTCGGTCTGGTGCTTTGTCTCCTACTCCTCCGGTCACCGGTCAAGTTCAGAAAATCGACGTGAATCCTCCTAAGGGTACGCGTGATTTCCCGCCTGAAGAAATGCGATTGCGCAATTGGCTTTTTAATCATTTCAAAGAGGTATACTTTATGGTTATAATTGATTACTGTATTTCGCTATGTAGCACAGATACTTCTTATCGAAGGTCTTTTCACACGACACATATATATGTGATTACATTCAATTCAATTATGTCATTTTTAAATAATTATTGTAGTGTTAATGTAATGGCTAATGTCTGTCTGTGTTGGTGCTTCATAGGTATTTGAATGTTTTGATATGGATTGTTTTTTTATGGTTTGTTGCGATGATTTTAGGTGTCAAGGTTGTACGGATTTGAGGAGATTGATTTTCCGGTGCTTGAGTCGGAGGCATTGTTCACTAGGAAAGCAGGAGAGGAGATTAAGGACCAGGTAGTAACTCTTTCACTTGTTTCGAATTAGCGTTAGTTTGGTTCAATGGGGAGGGGAGGGGATTCGAAGGAAGGGAGGGGGAGAATAGAGATTATAAATGTTGTGTTTGGTTAGGGAGGAATGGTTAAAGAGGAAGGAGAGAGATTTTTATTTTGTCCATAGATGGAATGACAAACACCACTTGGAAATTCACACGCGCCAAGGGGAGATCCCAGGTTACCTGACTAACCACCGCAAATGTCCACCCTAACAATCTCAACATTGCAGTTGAATTAGACAAATGAAGGAGAGAGATTTTAATATTAATTTTTCCATTTTTAATATTTAATGTCACATTAATAAAATGCTATTTAACTCTAATTTATTATGGTAGCTAAAACTGGCTCCGGAGAGATTTTGCTCCCACCCTACAGCAAAAAATTGAAATAAACAACTAAAGTTGTAAATAATCTCTTCCCCCATTTCCTTGGAACCAATAGGCTCCTTAAATTTGGATTGGAATCATAAACGGCTATATTGTTTGGATTTCACAAAATACAATAGAATGGATTCCATCATATTCCATAAAATTCTCCAATTTTAATTTCTCTTTAATTTTGGGAGAATGGTGTGGAACAAATCTTTTTCTCATTCTATATTTAAAACACCTAAAACAATGGAATAACAACTGTTCCCTTATGTTCCATTTTTTGCTCTGGTTGTGTTAAATGAGCAAATGAGCTTGAATCTCATTCCAAAAGCTAGCTCGCGAGATGAGGTGCCCAACCACACACACATATATACGACAGCTCGTGAACCGTAGCAATGTGAGACTCCAACACAACTTCAATACCCACCCTAACGCCTAGCGTGGGTTCTGTATCCAATTCCTACTTTGCCATTCTCCGAGTATAATTATTATAAATAATTACAAATATACATTATTTATAACAACTTTGCTTCATTTCATCTTAGTACTTTCCCCTCCACTCCACTTTTTTAAGTATCCAAATTTTGTACCCTCAAATTGCTAGGATATACGAGTTTATCTGAAAATGTTATGTTCTTCACACTTTCAATAGGCTTAAAACAAAGATAGTTATGTGTTTCTTAGCTTAGCTTGGTGATGCCATTTGATGCATAGTTACACGGTTCGCAATTCGCTTCGGTACGTGGTACGGGTTCGAGCACGCAGTTCATCACTTTCAAAGAATTCAGTACATAGGGGGTATACATAGTCGATACGCTAGCTCAAATATAATATCGGTACACTATTTTTGAAAAACTATTCAATTAAAATTAGAATCTAAACCTGATGGAAACATGTGGCTTACAAACAGTAGAAGTAAATGTCCCACATTGGGCACTTGCTACACATTGATAGGAAGAGGAGGTTATGAATATAAAAGCTTACACCTCATTCCTTAAACAAACTACCAGCCACGCCTAGCAATGTATATTGGTGGGGCCAATGGATGTCACTTCTATTAAAGTGTTGTTCACTTCCCAAGGCCAGTTAATTAATTTAAAGTTTTTATTTAATTAAATTTTGATTTTTGTGTGGGGTACTCCGGTACTCTACAATTGTAGAATTCCATATGAATTATGGGCGAACCGGTTCGAAAAAGTACCGCGAACCGGTTTGCGGTTCTCTGGTCTAGGCAGCGAATTCTGTAACTATGATTCAATGTCTATCACAAACTACTAGGTGTAGTATTATCTTGGACGATGTCAATCTTGTACTTCCAGGTGTAGCATTATCTTGGACGATGTCAATCATGTACATGATATTATATCTCATTTGAAGTTTATTATCAGGATTTTGTAAACAAACTTGGGGCAGGTCTTTTGCCTCTTTGTATGTAAGTGTAGAGACAGGAGATGAAGCAGGGTTTCATGAATCATGGTGGTCAACAAATATCATCATGAAACAATTTACTATTTCCAATTAGAAAATTTCTTTGGAGAAGTTCATTTATGTTTTGATTAAAAACTTTGGTCATCGACTCCGGTATTTCAGTGTTTCTGCAGTTAAGGTTTGTCTTTGTTATCCTGCATGCTACTTATGGACAGATAACATTGTGATAACCAGACAATATGTTATGTGCAACGAGTCATGTTAGCATTATTTTGTTATTTGAATCCAATAGGAGTTAGCGTTTGCTAGAACAGAGTCATGATGTGGCCGTAAGGTAATTTAGAGGTAATCCATTGAGTTCTCCTGTGCTTTGATGACAATTGTGTCACACAAACAGCATGCTCGAATTGTTCTTCAAAAAATTACCACCGTCATATCAAATTTTTACTAAAAATAAGTTCCATTAGTGAAGAGAAGAAATAAACACTTTTTTATTATTATTATTATCATTATTATTATTATTATTATTATTATTATTATTATTATTATTATTATTATAATATTATTTTTATTTTTTTATGGAACATCAAACTATATATATTTATATTGTGCAGCTGTACTGTTTTGAAGATCGAGGCAATCGCCGTGTTGCATTGAGGCCTGAACTTACTCCTTCTTTGGCAAGGCTGGTGATACAGAAAGGGTAAAATTCATTTTGATATTCTCATTTTAGGTTTGCTTACATCTGCAGTTTAGATCTTATGTCTATGTCTAAAAATTATAGTTTAACCTATATAATTACTAATGTTTTCTCGAATGCAAATATTGACTTCTCTTCTTCATGATTGTTCTTTTTTCTTCAGGAAGTCCGTATCACTACCATTGAAGTGGTTCACTGTTGGACAATGTTGGCGGTATGAGAGAATGACAAGGGGGCGTCGCCG
>Ga0099826_10000826_pt1 | contig 16666 bp, 10 predicted proteins | sample Mtrugardesep15_FD_76830 | JGI IMG/M metagenome (GOLD analysis project Ga0099826, IMG submission 76830) | Root nodule microbial communities of legume samples collected from California, USA - M. trunc garden sep15 | ecosystem: Host-associated > Plants > Roots > Nodule | place: USA: California... | reverse complement strand
GATTGAGATCATCTGACAATTCAAGTTGGCACAACTATACGTGATAATAGTAAATATTTAATCGTTGATTTGAGATCGAACGATACATATCACAAAAACAATTTATTGCATGAAATGGTGTCGTCCGTTAACCTAAATCAGATGGCTGAGAGTTGTAACTGCGTGACCTGAGAATCTCATTCACATATGATAGTAAGCCTGTATATTGTCAATTCTTAATTAGATTGTGTTTTGAATTCAAAAATGCATGATAATATCGAGTACCATTTCAAATTTATCTATGTAGTTTTGAACTTAAACATGAATTGGATAATTACAACATTGATAACATATATTAATTTTGCATAAATCTAAGTTCCACACCGAATAAAAGTAAGGTTTGAAATAAAAAATATATTTTATATTTATATATCAATGATTAATTATACATAAATAGATGATAAACGGACAATAATATGTGTTGTTAGGCCTTTTTAGATAGCAAAATTAATTCTCATAAATACAACATTTATGGACCTACTCCAGTAAACTTTACAAATATGGCTTTTGAGTTGAATGCAATCACTCTTATAAAATCATTTTAGATTATTTTTTCTTCATGTATACACCTCTTCAATTCTAGAATTAATGGATTTGGTTCATGAATATAAATGATTGGTGGTATGATAATTGATAGAATCTTTTGTTTAGCAAAGATAAAGTTAATTTATTCCATTAATTAACAAAAATATAAAATAGGCATTGTTATGAAAAACATGGAGGTTAGAGTGAGATAGCGATGCTCTAGCAATATTACGAGTAACTTTTTGCTTGTCTTTTAACATATGATACTACAAATTCAGGTGTATTGAATAAGAGACTTTTAAATTGGGATAGTAGATCACCAATCTCGTTGATGGAGTAGTGGTGGTGGTGAGCATCAAACAAAACTTTTGAATTAGTTTCAAATAGGACATCTTGTATTCCATTTGAAATAGCCACTTTAATAGCATCTAGTGCCTAAAGACTCGGCCTCTAGAATTGTGGAGCCAAGAATGGTAGAAGTCTGATTTGCTGAGTAAGAATGATCATGTAGAGTCGCGAAAACACATATCGTGTCGCGTGATAGAATTATTGTTGAAAGCAGCTATATCTACATTGCATTTGATCATGCTTGTGCATATTAATGACAAACCATAATATAATTCAATGTGACTATGGAGGCTTAGGTGGCGAAGCCAAAAAAAAAAAACTTGGGTGGGCCACATACATCTTATAATTTAAAAGAATTTGCTAACATGTCGAGTATAAACATCACAAAAATCACGTATGTCACTTTTGAAACCACCGAAAACTAAAACAATTGAAAAATTGTTTAAAGTCTCGCAAAATAGACCTACAATCAAATTATTTAAATTTTTTGGGTGGGCCACTGCACTTGCAAGAACTTCAATCAACCGATACCTATAACCAACACAAAATTGAATAAAATTTCGCAAAATAGACCTAAGGTCGTTAATTTTTTTATTTTTTCGAGTGGGCCGTTGCCCACCCCAACCCATGAAGGGCTCCGCCTCGGGCCAGGCTTTGGAAGAACGAACACCTTTGTAATAATAAACATAATACTACTCTTTACCCAACATATTTTGCTCACGCCCAACTGAACTTCCCAAAATACCCTTATGTGAGTTAACTTACTCTGCGTGAGTTAACTCATGCAAGTTTTAATTCCAACATGAATTAACTCATGCAAGTGTTAATTTCAGCGTGAGTTAAGTTGCGCTGCGCATGTTAAGATGCGCATATTAACACCTGCGTGAGTTAACTCATACAGATGTATTTTCGGTATTTCAGTTGGACGCAAGTAAAATATGTTGGGTAAGGAGCAATAATCTTCAAGAGGATACGAAACAAATCATATAAGAAGCTTAAATAGTCCTGTTAGATGGTGTTTTTTCTGAACCTACAACTATTAACTTCTTTTTTCTATTTGAAAAATACTATTATTAACTTCTTGTTTCCACATATATATATTTTTTTTTGGTCAATCTTGTTTCCACATATATATGATCATGATCAATAAAAAAACAAGTTGATGTGTGATTGAAAAAAATAATCAAGATCGTGAAAATTAGTATAATTTACCTTTTATTTTAGAACAATTTTTCTTTTACAAATGTGATACTTATTGTAAGAGAAAGGAAGTATTAAATATGATGTTTTGTCCTCCTTCATTTTTTAATGTTATTCTCTCCATTTCCATATTTTCATTAATTTCTCTATAGAGCTAAAGGGCAAATACAACATAATTTATATGAATAGTAAACATAAAAACCACCAACAACTTTCAATAGATTTGATCCACTTTAATTCAAAAAAATGAGTAGAGAATCTACCACATAAATAAGAGAATCCACAATCCAGTGAGCCCCCCCTTTTTTCATATTCCCTACCCAACCAAGTAAAAAAGATATGTTTATCTTGGTTTGTTTGGTTTGTCTAAAACAGGAAAGATGTACCCTTAGCCTTACGAAACTAGAAAAGATTTAACTTGGAAAGTAGAAAAGAAAAAAACAACCCTAATACATTTTCTAATCATCATTTCTTTAATTTTACTTTATTCATTCTGCACTGGATACCTCACTCCAGCTGCCAATGCTCGTTGCTGTTCAATCTGATCATTAAGATATGAATATAATTAATGAGAGGATGTATCATAAATTGATTCACAACTACAAAATAAACAAAAATTTGCAAAGAAATTTTAGAGAGGAAAAACATAAAATCCCACAATAATTTTGTCACTAAATTTTAACTAGTGAAATATCTTTTTTTTTTTTGTCACTAACCCATGTCCCTAATTTTGTCTAACATAATTACTCATGTATCGTGTACAAATTTATTTTTTACCGTTAAATCAATAAATCACATTATATTTTATTTTATTTTATGATGAATTTTTTTTTATCTCTCGGTTGAAACAACCTTGCATTGCAATGTGCAAAACTAATCTTTACGATAAAATTTTGTATATAGTAGGCTGCTAGCTAGCTTGTTAGGTTGAGTGCAACTTTACTTGGAATAGTTCGTGCAATTTGTTCTTGAGATAGCAATATTCATGTTCCAGCATTTCCAACGCTCTGAAGCATCTGCAATTGGTTGGATAGGCACAGAAACGATAACAGTTAGTTAATTAGAAAAATCTTATTTTACTGTACTATTTTAGATAGTGTTTGATATCACGATGGATAGTTCAAAATTACCGCGATCTATTTTGATTTTTCAGAAGCTACATTTTGTATGTTCTACAACATATCCACCTTAATATCAAACATACGCTAAAATTGCACGAATAAAGAGAGAGTATGGCACCCACCCAGCACGGTTGTTCTGTTCAGTAGCGACACGAAAGGCAACACAAACATTAGTCACTCTTTTTGCACCAATGCTTGAGCTGCTTCCCATAAACTGATTCAAATCAATCCCCAGTTTCTTATAGTCCATAAACTCTCTCTCCATCCTGAATAAATTCACGTACAAATTTAAATTAAAATGCAAAACTAACATGATTTATAAGATAATCACTTATTTATGAAATTAATAAGATATTGAAGGATTATTACAGCAATGCTCTTAGACTCCTGAGAAGCTTCTCTGATTCGTGGAAATATATGTTGACAACCTCAGAGACAAAGTTTGGTGATGTCTCATCTTGTAGCTGCTGGAGCTGCAAGAATTGCTCATCCAATACTCCCTATAAGAAAAAACTATATATGAATATATTTTTTTGAAAAGAATTTTTATGTCTACTTTGTACATTTATAATAAATTATATATCTGTATATAGCATTTTTTTTCCAGCAAAAAGATCTAGCATTTTCATTCCAAAAAGAACACTAACTAGCATTATGTAAAACTTATTTTTAAAAAAAAAAACTTATAGATAAAATTCGTCAATTTAGTCTCTGAAACATATGTACCTGGTGGAAGAGGACGGAGAGGAGGCGGTTCATGTCGGCCCACAAGAGGTCCGGACCCAATCCAAGCAACCAAAGAGGGAGACCCGTTTTGGCTGAGTAAGTGAAATGAATGTAATATTGTATAAAAATAATGTTAACTAAGTTTGATATTAATTTGGAATCAAAGTGATAGATAGATATATAGAGAGATTGAATAAGCAACACTAATATTGTAAGTGTTATGGTGATGGAATTAATGGGTTACATTACAATGTAGGGGCCAAGAAGGAGTTACAGTGTGTATGTACTTACTATTACTTACTATCACTTTCATTTCAAAGTTTATTTGTCACTAACAGTAGAAGAGTACTTTTTTGTGTTGTCGCGGGAATATCACACTAGTATTTAAAGCGTTGGTTGGACCATTCCTTCATTTTCTATTTTAATTAATACAGTCATACTATACTAACTTTAAACCATTTTGGGTTGCCACGTATGATTCCACCTTCCATTCACATGTGACTTGGTTTCTTGTGATTTTGAGGGGAAAATCATCTAAGAGGTTGTTTCATTTCACTTTTCTAATTTAGTTTTAATTGGATGACAATGCTTTGAATTAAAAACTAACTTAAGATGTTAAGTGCTTTGAAATTAAATTAAAATAACTAAAAAGGAATTTAAATGATGGTAGAAATTAAAGTATGCATGAAAGCTTCGGTTTGTTTTTAGTTAGGAGTAGACTTCAAAATTTATGTATCCGACGATTTGTTTTGTGGAAGAACTTTATTTATAGAAAGAGAAATTAAGTAACTGTCACTTTGGTCATTTGCCACGATCAAAATAGTTACTTTACTGAGTTATTTTCAACAACTCGTGTAATGAAAGTCGACATGTACATCGTTTTTTTATTCTTCGTCATATGATATTTCGTCAAATCGAGGTATTGATATATCACATGTCTAAAATATCCACATTCTCCATTATTTGTAGTTATAGAAGAGACACAATCTGACCAGGCATCCTACATAGTTGTATGTCGTCAACCTTATTTTTTGTTGATCTTGCATTTGTCGTTGAATCCTCTAGTGTTTCTTCCAACATTATTACTTTGTGTTGATTCACAGTCCTCTTTGTCAAAGCTTATTTGAGCTAGTAACAGTTGTGTGTTTAAGTTTTCCACCATTTTAGATCCTTGAGCTCGTTCCATTCAATAAATTTCATATTTATTCCTTCAAATTGGTGAATCTTATCTAGTGTAGCTTACTAGACTCTTTGAGGAGAACTAGTCAATCAAACTATAAAAGCGAGCAAAGATGGATGATAATAGTTTTTAATGAGAATGGTGACAATGGAGGACCGAATTTGCAAAACTACTGAATATTCACAAATTGGAGATACCATGTTCGTCTCCCAATAATGAATCAATGTCAGAATTTAATATAGTGGTGAATACAGTATATCTATTGTCGTTTGATGGTAACAATCATAAGGGGTTGATAATTTGTATGCATGACATGTTGTATTGGGTGAAGGTAAATAATAGATTGGTTATATCTTCTTTATAAAATAGAAGCGTGTCTTTCGTATTAACCTTAATTCACGTTTAGACTTTTGGTATTTTTATCATTCAGGGAGACTTTTGGTTGACGACAAGTAACGGTTTAAGTGTGGCATTGTGATGATGGTCAGTCATACAATGTTTTTAGCATTAATTAGGAATCATTTTAGAGTTCATTGTAGCAAGTTTAAGTATGTTTTGGTTGAGTTTTTGTAAATAAATTAATGGAAGAGCAACTATGTGTACAAAGCCTTGAACTGCATCAAATCACCCAAACCAGACAACTATGTGGTTGTGCTATACTTTCAGAAGTGGTTAGCTATTGTTAGATGTGTGATGCATGCATTAAGCTGCACATTGTGCAATTTGGAAGAAATATGAAGTGTACATATTGTTCCAAAAAGTTTGGAAGCGCTCGCCTATAAATAGAAAAACCTTGCGTCATTGGAAAATCATTCTCTGACGATAAAAACACAGCAAAAATCGTGATTTGAAAGGGTAAGAGCGAACAAAAACATCCTGGAGGCAAGAATTCCTCACAGAGTGATCCTTTATTCATGTATTTCTTTATATATTTATTTGTTTATGTTTAGTTATGATAAGCAACTAGTTTCTTAGGTTAAGTCATTTAGATGACATTCTCTATAGCTACTTGAACATGTAATACGTTGAGTTATCTTTGGATGCAATTAATCGACTTAATTTTATTCGATTTATATTTATTGTTAACATTTTTTATGCATTTACGAATGTTCATAAATCAATATAGGTCTCAATGACTATTAACCCTAGCTTTGGGGGTTGGCCTAATTTTAATCGTTCAATATGTAATAACTTTAAACATATTGTATTACCGACTTTGTCACAATAGTGTTTTAGCGCGATGTCAAACCTTCGATGGTTACAAACTCACATAAGACATCAAGGGGTTGTGACAAAAGAAGCGAGTTAAATACCAAAACATTAAGCTTAACTATTTTTGCTAGAAAATTGTGAAACTAAGTAAATCAATTGTAGACTCTAGATCCATTTACCAAGTAATGAAAGAGAAGGAAATTTAACATTACTTAATCGCTTTTTAATTTGTTTTTACTTCAACATCATAAACCAATCATTGTCAAGTGCAACCCTCTAAGTTACACATCATGGTCATAATCGTAGTAGTTAAGAAGAAATTTTATAATCCACGTGGATACAAACTTTGTAAATTATACTACGTGACGACTATTTATTACACTTCCTAAACTTGGCCATCATAACATATGTTTGATTTCAATTATGGAGGGTCAAAAATGATTTTTGAGGTTGTAAATTTGATTTTATCATGTTTAGATGATTTAAAAGAGTATTGGTTTTGCCTATAGAGTTCATTTTAGCTTTAAATTTAATGTTAAAACCAGTTTTACATAAATACATCCCAACATAAATTACTTTAGATTCAACTCTTTTTTTATTCATAATCAATTTTATATAATCAATTCACTCAAAATCAATTTTTATCATCGAAAAAAAATACACATGATGTTTCTCATATTTTTTTCGTTATACAATGAGTGTGAGTTTGAAGTTATTTCTTAAAAAAATAAAGGTTTAACATTTGATAAATGAAAGGGAACTTTAAATCTAATTAAAATTTTGAGTGGTGTTCAACTTATTAGTATCCAACCAACACTATTAGTGAGACAAGAACATATATTCTCCTAACAAAAAATAATGTTAGTAAATAGAGCATGCACAGTTTTGAGTTATCGAGGTGAACTGTGTGTTATCCACCGGACCATTCTACAAGCTGAGCAGGTGAAGTGAAAGTGTAGGAGGGGGGGTACCTACTGTTCAAGTCTCCGGTCAAATAGCATGCGTCTGTTCTTTGCAGGTTGATGCGCCGTTACCTTCCCACCACCACCCGACAGCCTCCTGTAGCCGGTAACCTGTCAGTCACCCCACCACCACCCCCCCTCTCCCCCCATTAAATATTTAAATGCACATAACTTATGTCTAAGTACATATAATTATTCTAGTTTCATAGACTAAGTATATTCGTAAAATTCCCTTAAAAAAGTACACTACTTAAAGCATGTAATGATCTCAAAATTGAGAGTGTAATAAAATTGATTATTGAATAATGAGTAAAATTGATAGATTAGAATTCAATTAAAATTGATGTTTTTGGTATATAGAAACATTAAAGAAAGGATAGAAGAAGACTATGTTCTAAGACTAAGTCATTACTCTCCTAGATAGTACCAAAAGAAGAGAGGAGAGATTTTCATCCTTTTTCTTCTTGTTAACCATTACTCCATTTTATAGAAGGTTAAGAGAATATTATCCCTTAATTGTTGGATCAAGTGACACGTGTCCCTTTTCTCTAACCAATAGTTCATTCCACTTTAATGACTTGGTTTTACTTATATTTAAATCATAACAAAGCATCATCATTATTTTTTATTAAAAGAATATTCATTCATTTAAACTGATATAATCATCGAGAACAATTTAAATTCAATGTGACTAAAACTAAAAAGAATGAATTTATGAACAAATTCACATCATTCAAATTACTTTTGCACTTGGGCTGATGGTGTTTAAATGTGTATATGTCGATGGAAATAATTTTATAAATTAATCAATGCAAATCATGCTCGCATCAGTACCTGTCCAATCATTTTTATTTATAAATAAGACCTAAAACAAATTTTAATATATAAAACATTTTTGTTTATAAAATCTAATGATTTTTTTATTTGTTGAAAGATCTCAGACAAGAGTTTTAATAAACTTATCTTTGCATTTGAGTTAGGGTAGACCCAAAGATAAAGTTATTAAAACCCTCGCATCTTAAGCCTTCCAACAAAAGATGTGCAATCTTGCACATGTTAGAAAAAACTATTAAATAAAATTTAGTGTTTCATGTTCAAAGAATATTTCCCAATGAGCAGCATTTGTCGTTCAAATTAAACCCACTATGGCAAAAGACTGGCTTTCCCTTTCTGGACTTTTCTTGTATTGAATGTGACAAACTTTCATACACCATGAACAGAATTTACCTTTCGCATACAATTTCACTTCTCCCTTTCTAACCTTTTTCTACTTTCCCAAGGGAAAAAAAAAGGCTAAGTTGAAAAAAGAAAGATCAATTGCTTCCTCCAACTAGCTAGCTAGTGATTGTTGGTGTGCATAGAAATCAGAGTTGAGAGCAGACATATAATGTAACGCCCGTTGAACAAGGCTCTCATTGTCACAGGTGGTGAAAAGTTTAGACTATGGTTGGCATGTGGTGGATTAATATGAGGAATATTAAACTTTGATTTTTGTCTCTTTGTGTGTGCAAACCTTTGAACATGGAGGGAGGGAAGGAGCCTGAATTCTCAATGATGTACATAAGCATTCTAACGAGTAAAATAAGATTTTGCAATAGGTTTGGGGTACCCTTGTACTCCCATTATTATTAAGGACAAAATGATATGCTATGGTCATATTCCTATATTTTTTTTAGTACAAATATAGTATATTTTTTTGTTGAAGAAAGTACAAATATAGTATATGTTATGCTCATGCTCATATATCAAATTCAAAGGCAAATGATGACATATATAAAGCACTATATAGAGGAAACATATACTAGTAAGTATGTGTCTAAACTAATTATTAATTGCACTATAATATTATAATATTTAGAGGTGAACATGGTTCGGTTCAGGATGAAAATTGAACCAGACTAAATTGAATTGTTTGTTAAATTTAAAATAACTGAACTGAACCGAATTGTTTGCATTTCGAACTGAACTGGACTGTTTCAAAACGAACTGAACTGTTATTATTCGTACCGTTGAAAAGAATATAAAAAAAAAAAACCAAACGAAATCGAATTTTAGTCACCAAACTGTTTTGAATCGAACCAAACTGTTTCCGTTCAGTTTCAGAATTGTTAGCAATGATTCAGTTTTTTTATTTGGTTCGGTTCAGTTTAGCAGTTCGGTTCGGTTTGGTTTTTTCCATCCCTAGTAATATTTTGTTGTAAACGGACTATTATCTTGAGGGAGGGTATTAGACTTATTATCCATTCAGTTATTTACTTATTGAATCAGTTAGGATTAATTAGTTCCGCTAATCAGTTAGTTTGTTATGGAAATTGACTTGTAATTAGACTTGTATTGTATATATACACACTTAATTTTTAGAAGGTCTCTCGTGCCAAATTTTGTTTTAGGTATCGCTAAGTGTTTGGTCGGTCCTGAACTGCATGAGTTGCTTTCTTCATAAAATATTGTGTCATCACGTAAATATAGTATGTACTTTTTGTTTAGTGCGGATGTCTAAATGGAAGCATGCTTTGTGTTGACCTAATCAGCTGCAGATTAAATTAACTATAATTTTCTTGACTTCATAATCACTACTATGATTCATGGCATGTTGCCTTTTGATAATGTCTTCTATCATATTTCATATTTGTACTATATGATCATTATTAATATTTTCTTCGATATACCAAAAAATCTCATATTGCTTGAGAATGAAGATGATAGTTTAACTATAAACGCTCATACTTATCAATCCAATAACGTGTCTTTTACAAAAGATAAAACCGTGAAAGCTAACACACAAAACAATCAATACCTCGTAAAAACGGTATTTTGTACTTTGAAATCGTAATATGATGGCATTCTATTGTTTTTTTTTCAAAGAAGCCAAAAGTTGGACATTGATGCTGTTTTTTTTTCTATTCATTTTCATATAATTGACACAACTATTAACTGAATAAGGTATGGTGATTATGTTATAATTAAAGGTAATTGTGAACGTGGTTAATTTCAATGCTCGAGGTTGTTGTCATGGATCATGCTATTTGAGAAGTGGCATTGGTGCTGACAACATTAAAATACTTTCATGGTCGTGGTACGTACATGGCTAGAATAAGAGTTACATCATATTTTCAAATTTTCTCTTTGATGTTTTGATCATAATTATATTCAATGTGATTAACACGATTTTGTTGCAATAGGTTTGGAGTATCCTGTACTCCGATTGATAAATTATAGTTATGAAAAATAATAATAATTTTGTTGATCATGATGAAAGTTTGAAGGATTATCTACATTAAATCAAGAACATACATATAAGTGAGAAGAACCATACATCTTTAATGCATTGAGTTTATAGCACTCATGTAAAAAACATATTGCACAACGATCATCTCAAAAGACACATGTTTCATGTTTAAAGGTTGGTCAAAATGGTAAGTTGGTGATTAGTGGAAATTAGGGAAATGGTTATAATAATCATTGATGTTGGTTCGTTATATTTCATGAAATTGTTTTTTAGGATAAATGACATTTTTTTTATGGTTCTCCTCATTTATAAAATGTTCAGCCATCACTTCTTTAAATAACATGAGACTTCTTTCATCTCATATTTGGCACAATATAATTAAATAAGATATTGATTTTTCATTAGATTAAGTGAGATATTGATTCTTGGGTTATTATACGAATGTACAAAGATGTAGGAAAAAACAATGATTTTCTTTTTGAGGGGTTTGAATAATGATTTTATCGCGTTATAATTTCTTTTGAAAAACTTTTGATGTTATTTTGTGGTGCAGGTCCAATGTAGAGACTATAGAGTATATTGACCGATGTCAAACTTTTGGAGTTTCCTTTCCCTTTTTTGTTTGTTTGTTGAGATTGCTAATTATTCAAAATATACACCCTATGGACTCGACATTTTTGGCTCACACAATACTTAGAAACATTTATGTCTATTTAATTAATTTACATAAGTCTAAATTAGAGAGAAGGGTGATTATGAAAAGTGAAAACACCATCTCTTTTTTCTTTCTTTCTTTCGAACATAACTACTTCCCACTTATCCAATCCAATTGTATTAAAATGAATGGACTTTGAAAATATAATGATAGGGAGTTATCAGTGATACACATTACTTTATTATATAATGAACACCATGTGTTAAATATTTGAGAACTCATATTTGAGGTCTTGAACGGATTTCATATGGACACATCATTTTTTTTAATGATAGTATTAAATAGGTACTCAACCACTTCAATCAAGATCTTATATCAAAATGTCTAAATAGGTCCCACCAATAACTATTTATTAAAGAAAAGCAACAAAAACAACTCAAATAAAAAATATTTTATTGGAAAGTGTTGTGGGGTCCACTTAAGATTGGGGTCTTAAGTGAGACTTTGGGTCTTAAGAGACCCCCAATTTTTTTCACATTGGGAGTACATATTAGGTATTGAGTCTTAAATGGTAAAGACTCTACCAATGTGGATGCTCTAAGTGCTTTAAATAGTAAATTAGGGAAGCAGATCCTCTCCTGCCTCTCTCTCATGCCTTTTGTCCTGCTCTTTGATCTGAACCATTCATTAATTAATTTGTGTTGTTGACTGCTATATTTGACTGAAATTAATGGTCCAGATCACGCTGCACCGTCATGCGGCAGCAGAGGATCCAGGTCCGTAAATTAGTTGGTCCCGTCAACAAAAACAAAAAAAAACTAGTAGGTCGGTGACCCAAAAGAAAATTAAAATTAGTGGACGTGGACGGTGACAAGCTATGCATTTCACTTCAATTTTTGAGTCAAAAGAAAACCACTTCAATTTATGTGCACACTTCTTTTTTGTCAAAATTTACGTAGACATTCAGGGTGCCTTTAAAAAAACGATTTTGTCTTTTTTAGAGATAACTCTATTGGAGAGGTTATAAGACATGGATTAAAAAAGTGAAATTAATGTAGTAAGTTTATAAAAATTATACCAGTATTGATTGGACACGAGAGTTTTGAATAAGATAACTTGAATCTATTTCAGTTTAATCCATCTATTGAAACTCCTTGGTGGAGGGAAGTGGCGAGAATTCGTGATGGTGTAGGTGTAGTTGAAGGAGTGTGGAGTGATGGAGTGTGGATTGAGGAGTGTATTTCAAAAAAGGTTGGTAATAGGATGGACATTTTTTTCTGGACGGACCAGTGGTTAGAAGGGATCCCATGTTTGTGTGGTTTAGGCGGTTATTCAACTTGTCTTTAAATAAGTCGATTACGGTGGTGGATATGTTTGCTTTAGGGGATGAATGCGGTTTGGCTTAAAAGTGGCGACAACGGTTGTGGGCGTGAGAGGAGGAGTTGTTAGAAGAGTATAGGACTTTACTTTATGATATTACTATGCAAGTTCATAAGAACCCTATGGGGGATATTCAGTTCGTGGTGCATATCAATTGCTTACTAGCCAAAAGTATCACAATTTAGATGCATCATCAGATTTAATTTGGCGCAAACAAGTCCTTTTAAAGGTTTCTATTTTTGCTTGGAGACTCCTTCGAGACAGGTTGCCGACAAAAAATAATTTGGTGGCGCGTGGCATCATCTCCCACGAAGCCCGATTATGTGTGAGTGGGTGTGGATGTGTAGAGACAACTCAACATTTATTCCATTCGTGCAATGTTTTTAGTTCCCTTTGGAATCTAGTCCGGTCCTGGATTGGTTTTTCTTCAGCTGAAGCACATTTCATTCTGAAACACTTTGTTCAGTTTGCTTTTTCGACAGGTGGTCTTACAACACGTCGTTCATTTTTACAACTTATTTGGCTCTCTTGTGTTTAAGTATTGTGGAATGAAAGAACTAACATATTATTAAAATATAAGGAAAACTCCATAGATCAACTGTTGGATAAAGTTAAGTTCCATTCCTTTTGATGGATGAAAGCACCGAATGCTAATTTTGTTTTAGGCTATTGTAGGTGGTGGTCGAGCCCGCTCGCTTGTTTAGGCATCGACTAATTTTACCTTTTTTTGCTTAGTTTTGAGCATGACTTTGTTGTAAACTTTTGTGGTCCTCTTTAGTACTCCTTGTGCTAAAGAGGCTACTCATTTGGTCTTAATATATTCCTTTTTTTTTTGTTCTTGAAGCAGAATATTTATAGTTAGCCTCTCTTTTGTTGATATACTTCTATGTAAACATGTAACTGCACTTTTTTTTTTTGCAGTTTCTTATAATTCCTCAAGTTGAAGTAATATTATTGGAGCATTGATTAAATTATATTAAACTTGATTTTAATAATAAAAAATATGTTTGATTAAATTATGTTTCCTAAGCGTCAGTCCAATTATATAATATTAAGTGCCTGTTTGGATTAATTTATTTTAACTTATCAACTAACATAAGCAGGTAAGATGGTATGTTCAAAAGTTGTTTGAATTTGACGGTTTATTTTGACAAATTCTTCAAAATAGTCTATGAAAACAGCTTAAAGCTTAATTAAAAATAATTTGACTTCATTTTATCTTGTGTAACGAAAATAGATTGTCTATAACATTATATTATAAACTGCAAATTAAGTCGTTTATCTAAATAGGGTCTAAGAAATAAATATTCTTCTATACTTAACTTTTACTAGTATTTTAGTCCCATATACTGATATACATAGTCAAATCCAGCACCTCATCCTTAAAAACGGCCGAAAGAAAACTTCAAAACAACAATAGCCTACCAAAACCTTTATGACATCTTCAATAAAAAAAATGTGTATTTCATGTGGCTACCACATTATTATTATTCAATGTCATTCTCTGCTTTTGACTCTCACTTGGTACTTTAACCTCACTTGCCAAACCAATAGCTTGAAGAAATTTCACCAAGTACCAAGTCATGTCTAGTTCCCACCACTCTAAACCATGTCTAGCTGAATACTCAAATGCATGGTGGTTATTGTGCCAACCTTCACCAAATGCAAGCAAAGCCACCCACCTAATAAATTTTATATAACAATCAAGAGAATAAGATTTAAATATTTAAAATTAATCATATCTATCTTAAAAATCATGCGAAAGATGGTTTGTGATTGATTGACAACGTAAAAAGTCGCATACAAATTATTCTCTCAAAAATACTTTGTTAACCAAATAAATTACCAAACAATAAAAAATTATAAAAGATAAAGTTAAAATACCAATTATTTCTTGATAAGTCCCTTGTGTTCCAAGGCTGCTTCCCCCAAACATGGCAAGCTGAGTTAACCAACCAAGTGATATGGTAAACCCAAACAACCCTCACACCCTGCATGCAGTACACTCAATATAAAAATCTAATGTATTGAATCTTAATTTATATTAAGTGAACCAATTTAGTTTATGAAATTGTAAGATGTTGTCAATTTAATCTATGGAATCAAGGAAATTTCAAAAAGTTCTTGAATTTGAAAATTATTGATCAGATTAGTCCTCACCAGACAATTTCAAGAACTAAATTGACTGATCCAAAATAATTAAAATTTAACAAAAAAAATTCCATACCACTCCCCAAACCAAGAAAGGAAATCCACCAATGGCATATAGAAGAGCTCCCAAAGCAAATGGATGGACCATGTAAGTGCTTCTAAGAAATCTATAAAAAGACTGTTTCTCTAAATCACCAACATTGGTGGGTTCTCCACACTGCACACATACATATTATCACACAATCATTTCAAGTTGATAAAGTGCATGTTTAGATTGATTAGATTGATTGTGAGTTTGACAAAATCACGATATAACATCGTAATTTTAGTAAAAACTATACTTTGAATCTTCTATCAAATCACCGTGCCACCATTTTGTCAAACTCACTGTCAATGCAAAATGCGCTAAAGTTGTGTATGTTTCTCCAGAGAGAAAGAGAGAGAGCATTCATACCCTTTCTGCAATAGAATTGGTATCGAATAGCCAACTCATATGGCTAAACCAAAATCCTTCAATTGGACTATGAGGGTCTTTCTCAGAATCACAAAACTGGTGGTGATACCTATGAGTACTCACCCAATCAATTGGATTTCCCTGCAAACCAAAACCAAAACAACATTTCATATTCCCTTCAATAAGAAAACTATGAAAAGAGAAAAAAGAGATCTTAGAATTATTAGGAGATTATTAAAGATAGTTAAAATTCAGTTAGGATTGAATTTGGATTCCCTGCCGCATTCAAGACATCAACGACCATTCGATCTAGATTAGACGATCCAAACAATGAAAGATTTTAATTTTACAATTTAAAATACGAAGTTTGAATTTGAATCGTCTGATCTTGATCAAACGACCACCAATGTCCTGTCTCCATGAATGCTAGATAATCCCAACGGCTGAGATTCTAAATGCGGTTGGGACACTATAAAGTCTATCTCACACTCATTGTACTCCTAACCAACTTCAACTACATTTAATAATCTCCAACTAATTCTAACACCAGACACAAAATTGAATGCCACAAAACAAAAACTAAAAAAAAGAAACTTTGAAGAAACAAAAACTCCACCTGAAGAGCAAGAACTCCACAATAAGCAAAGAAATATTCAAGCCATTTAGGAAGCTTAAAACTTCTATGAGAAAGATTCCTATGGAAAGAAGTTGTTATTCCAAACAATCCAGTAACAACATAAAGTGCTACAGCAACCCAAAAAGCTGGCCAATTGAAATTGAATGGAGCAAATAAACAAAGTAAATGCATTGACAAAACAATAACAAATGTTCCAATATCTAATGAATTCCATTTCCTTCCAAAAAACACTTCTTTTTCTCTCTTCACTTCAACATCAGATAGAAAAATCTTTCTATGTTTCAATGGCACTTCTTCTGGCTCCAAAGTAGCTTCTTCAATTGCAGCATTGGATTTAGCTATAATTTTTGGATTAAAATTAAAGGGGTTGTTTTTCAAGGGAAAATTTCTTGACTTGGAGTTGAAGTTACATACTTTAATGGCTTTTGCATTATTTGAGAATGGCCCAAGATTTAAAATGGACCTATTGAATTGTGGTATTGAACAATGAAGGGTTGTGAATTGATTATGAAGTATAGGATTTTTAGGCTGAGAAGTTATCAAAGCCATGCAGAAAAAAAAAATGTACTTGTTTATGGCTAAGCCTTTTTGTGAAACAAGATAGAAGGTTTGAATGTTGAAGGAGGTATTGTTTTTTGGGTTTTTATGTTTATGATTTACTATGTTTTATGTTGTGTTGGAATTGATTGTGATGTGGAATAAGCCAAGTAATTGAAGCGGTGGGACACGTTTGGGAAAATGGGGTTTGAAAAGAAATTGTGGGGGTGAAGTTGGGAATAGGTGTGGAAAGAGAATGTGAATGAAGGGATAAGGTGGTGTTTTGCTTTGTGAAGGGTATTGGTCTTTG
>Ga0099826_10000825_pt1 | contig 16666 bp, 11 predicted proteins | sample Mtrugardesep15_FD_76830 | JGI IMG/M metagenome (GOLD analysis project Ga0099826, IMG submission 76830) | Root nodule microbial communities of legume samples collected from California, USA - M. trunc garden sep15 | ecosystem: Host-associated > Plants > Roots > Nodule | place: USA: California... | reverse complement strand
ATTTTTTGTAGACTAATAACATTCTTTGTTTATAATATATATATATATATATATATATATATATATATATATATAGTATTTTTATGCATTTCAATATGTTTAGAGGTAAACGTAAATTTCATATTTACTTCGTCAATGTCCATATAACATTCGGTGATCAAAATATATATACAATTATTAAGCATCTATACAATTATTAAGATATATATACATTTGGTATATAAAAAAAAAGATATCTATACATTGTATTTTTTTAACATCTCGATCTTTTCAATCTATCGGGTCAATATCTACCAACCACCCGTTAGATTCATCAACTTTTATTTATGAAATCATATCATTGTGTTGTTACTAAAACAAAACTAAAAGACTCAATACTTTCTTATTTCTCAGACCCCTGATCTTATTCATCTTCATTTCTATGTTTCTACTATTATTTTGACCATGACCTCCTCTTTTGTTCATATTTTGACCCGATTTTAATCATGTTAATGAGGTTACAAATATGCACTCCTTCAGCTCCACTGTCTCCTTCAATTCTTTCAACATTGCGCTTGTCAACATACATTTATTTAAATCCTTCAACATTCAAACTTTCGCACTATATACCACCAAATCTAAATTGGTAGGAGCGTCTTTATCATCCACTATTCATAAATTTAATAATTACATTGTGGTGTCAAATTGTTATTATCAAGCTACAATTGAAAGGTTTTGTAATTTATTGCAAAATGTGGAACAAGTTTAGTTGTTAATAACAATGTATGCATTTTGCATGAAAAATTATGCTTTTTTATCTATATCTATTCCATACAATCATATGCAGTATTTTAAACTCCTGGAATCTCTATACGATAAGATGAAAGAAAAAAAATGAGTGATTTTATTTGTGATGACACAAAGCAAGGTTGAAAAGACTCAAAATAATAGGACATGATGTTTGTGTTTTGCCTAAATTAAATGTTGTATTAGTATTAAACAAGTAAACCAGTTGAAGGAAGATTTTCTCATAAAAATACTATGAAATATTATCAACAGTCTCGATGAACTCCAGGGTCAGACTATGGTTTGTAAATACTGCAAAAGGAACATTCTACAGTCAACTATTAATCGTCAACTTTACAAATCTCTTTTATGGAAAGTTATTTTAAGGTTTTGGAATAATTTCCACTTAATTGTAGTGTGGCATATTGAGAAAAAAAAATGTTAAATTCTTGCTAGATAAATGAGCCCCAACAAACTCCAATTATTAGAAAATTGTTTTCTCTCAAACAAAATTGTTCATTCCCACACAAAATGTTTAAAATGAATCCAACTTGACTTAAGTCACGTTTGATACATACCAACGTGAGTTAACTCATGTTGCGTTTTGTTATAGAAACAAAACTACAACTATTACGTCATTCTATTTCCAAAACATGAAGTGTTATAGATTTTGTTGATAAAATTTTAAAATTTTAGATTTTAAGATATTTTTGCATGTTTGACTTTTGGATTGTTAATGATGAAATAAGTTAGAAATTGTAGCTTAGATGTTGATTAGAATAAGCTTGACTCAAATGTGGTAATTTAGAGTTGGAAATTGTTAGATTTTATGTTGAACTCTAGGTGTTTGACAAAATGTCTCAACGAAAATTTGTTTGATTTTTGCATTGTTAATGATGAAATTAGTAAAAAATTGAATTGTTAATGTTGATTATCGTGAGTTTGAGTGCAATATGATAGTTTAGAGATTGAAATGACATGATGTGGTAGTTTGAGTGCAATATGAGTTATTGTTGTTGATTAGTTAGAAATAACAAAATGTCATATGAAAATCATTGATTTTTTGCATTGTTTTATGTTGTGTAGATATGTCCGAGGGACCGAACATGATAAGAGGAGACAGGGAGACCATTACCTGGAGTGCACGAGCCGATAGGCAGGCTAGACGCCCTTTGGTTATAAGGAGACAATGCAAGTCGAGTCTACACTGCAATATCTTGAACCACAAGCATACTATCACAGTGTGTTAATGAGCATAGATGAGGATTATCACATTATCCAGAAGGGGTCGGTTGCCCGGACGAGAACTAGGAGGGATAATGGGGGTACAACCATAATTTGGAGTAGTAGAATCTTTTTATAGTGTTTTTACGACATTTGTATATTTTTAGATTTTTTATGACATTTTGGCGGCACCTTTGCGTATTTTTATGACATTATGATTAATTTTCGGTTTTATTGTGCATATAATAATCTTGAATGAATGAAAACAGGGAAAATAAGCAGTTCTGTTGTTCTGCTAAATGACACAGACAACACATGAGTTAACTCATGTTGGGTTATAACCTCACGTCGGTGTATAACCTACATGACTTTACTCACGTTTGCTAATTCAATGTGAATTAAGTCACGTTGGATTGTTATATAGCTCATACAGTGCTCATTTCTTCATTTCACATTTAAAATCTCTAAAAAAAAATCTCAAATCATCCAACCCCAAATGTCACATCAAATTCCTTCGTACAAGATGAGTGTCACAAAAGAGAATGCCTTTCTAAGATGTTGTTTTAAGCTTGATCATGCTCCTCTATCAATTGAAACTTGCCAGTTGACAGGGCATTATAATTAAGTTCAAAATAATATATTTGGATGTATTCCTTTTTGTGGGTATTCATCTTATACGAAGGAATTCGATGTGAGAACCTACATACTTGATTTGGTAGAATACATGTGATGTGTTCTCTTCATTCTTTTGAGTTTTCAAAGAGACTATCAAATTTTTACACTAAGTATAAGACACTTCAATGCCAACATTTTCAACAAATTTTCACAAATTTAATTTAAATCTATCATTATAATGATACAACATCCTTAGGGAGAATGTAATTTAATGTAGCACAATGTTTCGTTATTGTCTGATTTGAACAAAGATGAAATTAAAACTAAATAAATTTGCCGTATTCTATGTTTGGATTTTTCGTATTAGCATATTAGCGTAATAGTGAATGAAATGAACATAACATATTGTACGTTTATGGGACTTAAAAAACATCTCTGTAAAAAATCGATGGTTTGTTAATATACTTAAAACCAACACAAGTTAACTCACATTGACTTCCAACGCAAGTTAACTCATGTTGACTCAACGTGAGTTAAATCATATTGAAGATAACGAACGTGAGTTAACTCACGATGAGATTATTTTAAAGAGTTTAAAGTTGGAATGAGCAAAAGAGTATGGAAGAAGAGGAGTTTTCCAATTTTAAACCACTAAATCTTACGACACAATGATTTCTATTAAAGAGGTCTTAACTCCTATAGAAAAATAGGGTTTTAATTTTCTTGGTGAAAATATTACTATTAACTTTGTTAATTAGGTTTTAACCCTTTCGACTCCAACTACTTCTTACGGTCCAAATTATCTTGAATAAGGAGGCAAAATTACTTACCAAATCATTGTCAATAGCATGTACCATATATACATGTAGGGAATCACTAATTGTACGAAGTAGAATGAAAGTCTTTATGGAAGTGGAACGACACCTATCAAATCAAAACCTTCTTCATGTGTCTAGTGGCTCATGAATACATCCAACCAATATTGAAGGAACAATATGGGGAGTAAGAAGCTTGCTAACTTGTCCTTGTTGTAAAAGAATCGATGAACCTATTTTTCATGTTCTCCATAACTGCATGTAAGTCAAGTATGACTCATACTTGTGCCATCAAATTATGTAGCTAATTTATTCTCTTTTAGCTGTAAGGAATGAGTTTTCAAAAATGTCACCCATGCTTTGATTTGATAGGACAAACATAGGCAACAAACTACTTTCCTGACTTATTGTTGACATCTTTAGACATGACAATACAAGACAATTTTTTAAGGAAAACTCAGAGACTAGCCAAACCTACCTTTATCATTCAACAATATAATAACATGGAAACATTATAATTATTGACAATTTTCATATTGGCCCTCATTACAGAGACACAAGGTTCCTTGGTTAGAAATTCTTGTAGAACGAATAGGTAAAACTCAACCATGACAACTCTTGCAAAATGAATTGAGAGATTGGTGGTTATGAGAGACTTCTCTGAGATACTAATAAGAGATGGATTACTGGCTACATATGAAAGATTAGAGCATTAGATGTACTCAATGCAAAGATGTAGGGCTATGCTCCGAGGAAAGGTGTCTCCTACCTCATTATGAAAAGTGATACCAAAGTCCTAATTTATATGGTTAACAACGATAAGATTCATAGAATTATGTTCATGTTGGTCCTTCATATTAAAAGTTTATGACCTTGTTTGACATGTCAAATTTATCCATACACGGCCTGAAAGAAATAGGTGTCTGAGTTGCCTTGCTACTTTTGGCTTGTATTTAGATTTTTTTCAATACTCTTGATTTGGATACTTCTCGTAGTGAAGTTTTGGTTAATTTCTTAAAAAAAAAAATTGTTTATCTCAGACTCTACCCTCTTTTGTACCAAAAAGAAAGAGGGTGTGATGATTTTCGTATTAAGGATCAACCTCTTCAAGCATTTAATTTTCATGACAGTTTGAAATCAAATCTCTAATTATATGCTTAAAAATTAAATCATCTATATATCAATTATGTAATAGTAAATTGACACAACTTATTTGGCATGCATGTTGAATAATTAAGGGTTAAATAATTTTATGATTCCTATAAATATTTAAATTTTACTTTTAATTATTTAAAAAATTTATTAAGTTTTGGTCTATCAAATGTTTTTAGTAACGACTTTTTATTTTTCTTTTTTTAGTCAACTCATACGTAATCTTCGTCTTTTTGAATTAATTATAACACAAATGTTTAGAATATTATAAATCTTTCCTACAAATTTTTATTACTCATAATAGTGAATATTGATTATTTTTTCGATAATATGTTAAAAAATTAGTATGATTCTTATAAAGAATGAAATGATGATACACATAAATTTGCTTAAAAGCAGAGATTAAAAGTTGTGATGAAAAATATTTAAGGGACAAAAACTTGCTGAAATTTTTTAGAGGGATTAAAAGCGAATTTTGAGATAATTATACAAACAAAAACTTATTTAACTCAATAATCAGTATCCATAACATGGAAAAGTAAATATTAAAAAAGATGTATTACTTTATTTATTTAGGGTTAATTAAGTTTTTTTGTCCATATAGATATATAAAATTTTGATTTTTAAGATGCGGGAAGAGTGTGCAGCTTCCAAATATTCTGAAGAAAGGACACACATAGATGAAAACCCAAGTCATCTATGTGAATTAAGGTTAAGGTAGATAATCTCTCTGAAATGATCACTTCTATATAACCAAGAGATCAAGTAATAGATCCAAGTTCAACTCTAAATGTTAGTCAAACTCCTATAAAAGCCAAGAAAGCCTTCAATCCAAATTTCTTCATGAGTTCTAATTATACCACGAAATTGGAATCTCCCAGGATTGCCAACACTTCTACCATAAAAACATTCATGATTATCACAATATCTCTTGAGGGATGCCACTCAAAATGACTTTGAGGGAGAATGAGTTGGAGTATTAATGAAGCATCAAGCAAGTTGACCAGAGATTAACCTCATACAACTTTGGCTTGTTTATGGTAATCACATATGCTCATTTCTAACCCTCCAATTCCACCAAATTAAAGGCATGCAAATAGGAATTGAATGATTGATTACTATTTATTTTTTAGGGGGGAGGATCGATTACTATTGTCTTTCGGCCAAAGAGTAATTTATACGCAATCAAATAATTTAAATGAACCAAAACCAAATAACACATGTACTATATTAAGAGAAGTTACAATCTCTCGTAATATTAATGAACAATTATCTAAGAATCCAAACATAGAGGAAAAATATTGGATGAGGCCATACTTGTATGATTAAGGAGAGACATTATAGGAGAATAAGACCAAAAAGTGGTAACATCAAAGTCCATTATATGTTCAAGGAGCCAAAAGAAACCAACTTTAGTAGAGTAAGCTTCATGAGTGTTGTCTACTCAAATCTACGAATCCAGAGTGATATAGTTGATATGAAAAAGCATGTTGCCAATCAAGTCCTTGATATGTCGAGGAACATGGGTAGCAAGGTGATCCCAAGAACAAAGATTGTGTAGAAAAAGGTCGCAAACTTAACATTGAGTTTCTTTGGTTTGAGTCCAAGTGATAATTCCTTTAGGCATTTCTTCCTACAAAAAGAAAAACCTTGATTTATCTATTAGAAATAAGTTTCATCTAGATCTTCTAAGAAATTTGCAACAAAGATATATTGGCTTCGTTTGACTTCCTGATCCCCAAACCACCAAACTTCTTAGGGAATGAAAACTTGATTCCAGTTTACATAATAAGGGTTGCCAAATAATTTTCTAGTAGTTTGTTTAATTATGTTGCAAATTCATCTAGGAACCACAAACACCTGCAAACAGTAGTTGGGAATAGAATAAACAGTTGAACTAGTAAAAGCAAGTCTACCAGATAAGGGGAAAGAGGATTATTTTGTCTCAAAATTTGGGAGACTGTTGCTATTTCCATAAAAAGGAATTAAGATAATAACTTAACATAGAACATGATGAGTTCAATGGTAAAAGTAAGTAAATATATATGTCGTTCACACATAAAATATTCTAAGGCATTAGCCAGAAATGGAAATTAAGCATCTGAATTAGGTTTAGCCGATTTTAAGATAGCCAAACGAAAGCTATTCAGATTAAAAACAGTCAAATATGACCTATGCAAGTCTTTTTCAAGTTCACTGAGGTTCATGAAAGTCGTGAAAGTGTAAGAATGCTCGCATGAAACTTGACAATTCTCCCGTATGACTTGTGTTCCATGTTTATAGCTTTGCTAGAGGCCAACTATTTTCACAAAAACATGATATGAAGCAAAAATGCACGCATGGACGAGGGAAAGGAAAATGTCGTGAGATATAGGAAACAAGGTCAAATACGCGGCGCCACGTACACTCAGCAACGCGAAAAAAACATGCCTTATCCGCGAGAATAGTTGATTTAGGCGAGTCAAGGCTAGATTTTGTAGGTTGTGATGGTTTGGCCAGTAGGATTAATTTTGTCTATAAATGATCATTGTGCATTTCCTATATGGTACATGCAATCAATCAAACAAATCATTTTTTCGCAATTTATCATGAAGATTGCTATGAGCACTATCTTTTGAACGCTCAATCTAAACACTCAATCTCTTACTAGGTAAAATTAGTGTTGGTCTCGCATTTAAAAAATGAGTCACATATATGGTTGAACTTAATAAAAAAAAGTGTTTTAAAAAGAATGCTCCTAACACTCATCATTTAACATACATCTTTCTCTGCTTTAAATTTACTTGTGTTTTTATTGGTTTAGTTATTAATAAAAAAAAACTCAACTTCATACTTAACTTAGATTTGGAGGAGTTAAGGAACCTACATTCGGATGAAAAAGTTCCTTACTTGACGCAAATATCATTTGAATAAAAAACGAAATCACAATTAAAAATTATTAGTCAGATACTTAGCTAACTTTTAAATTTAACAACACATGTAACCAAAAAACTTTTTTTTATCATTTGAATAAAAAACTTTTTTTTTAACCAAAAAAATAATAATTTAACAACACATGTATATTGGATAGAAAACATAGCTGATCCCTTTATATTACCAATTTTTGTCACTGTTTTCTTACGAAAGTTCATTTGCATGTTTCAAGTGATTTTTTTTTAAGGCATACCATTGTTTTTTTTTTAGGTAAGACATGTCATTGTTATGATTTCAAAATATATAACTTAACTATTTAATATTTAATTTAACAATTTAAACCTTAACTTGAAGTTATATGTAAATTGATAAAGATTATATAGTAAATTATTAAACTAATAATATTTTAAGGTCTTTATTAAAAAATATTTCAACGTCTAAATGACATGTCATCAAACGTAGTATCTTGAAATGTGCGGTATGATTTTTTTTTTGTTGACGTTGTCATGAATTTTAAAAGAAATTGGGGATTAAATTGATCAAAAATATATTTAGAGGACTAAAATTCAAATGAAATTTTTAGAAAGATTAAAAGTAAAAATTGATATATTTAAAAAGATAAAAAGATATTCAATCCTTTTGATTTATTGGAGCCTTTTAAATGATCTATCTTTTGAGATAAGAAATTATTTCATCGATTGGCGAGAGACAAATTGGGAGGTTTTTGTGATGTCTCTTCCTACTTATTTTGTGGTGTTATCTCACACTATTATTAAACTCAAACATTTTTTTGAGCAAATATTAAACTCAAACATGGAATAACTGCCTTTGTGTTTTTTCAAGGGAATTGCCTTTGTGTTGTGTTGTTTAATCCCTTACAATATTTTTTCGAAAGTATAATGGCTCACTGCATTTTTAATGTCAAATTCACCGAATGCGAATTGTAGGCTCTTGTTGCAGCAATGTAATGGCAAAGAAATACCATAATAAAAAATATAGGAACGACATTCTTATGTGGGGATCTTTTTAAATTTTCATTTTATTTGTCTTGTCATTTTATTTTATTGTGTTACGTCTATGACCCCCGGTCTTTCGTTTTTCTTTTTTCATAAATGAATTAGTGCAATTAAAAAACTATATATAATGTTTTTTTTAAGGGATCTATATTTAATAATTTTAGTGGTCAAACTTTGTAATAATTTGAAAATGTATGATAAAATTTGATATTAATGATATATTTTCATACTGCAAATAATATTTGTTAAATAATTTAATATTATTTCACAAAAGTCCTTATAATCTCTTTTTTTTTGGTGAAAAAACTTATAAATATCCTTAATGTCACAACATAGGAATATAGGTACATAATAAAGAAAATTTTGTAATTAATGATTATTATTATTATGTAGAAGGTTACATACGTTAGCAAAAATCTTCAATAAATATTTGTTTACGAATTTATTGAAATAAAATCAACATAAGTTTTTTGTTTTACGTTAAAGATAATTTTATTAACAAAAGTCTGACAATAAATCAAATGTCAAGACTGCAGAAATACAAGGTGAAGTCTCTTTGAGTTATATGCAATCTAAATTATGAAGATCATGTTTAGCTAAATAACGAGCAGTTTGATTGGCTTCACGCCTAACATGCAAAAAATTTAAACTACGAAAACAAACATTGAAACTAATACAATCTTCAATAATAGATCTGGCGTAGGTGGAAGATTGTTGATGAGTATTCAACGTCAAGGCCACATTAGAAATATCTAATTCTGCTATAAGATTCATAAAACACATGTCTTTTGCAAACTCCAAACTCTTACGCATAGCTAAAGTTTATGCAACCTCTGAGTATGGTAAAGAAAAGACTTGCCAGCAGTTAGCAACAACGACAACACCTTTATTATCTCTTACCACAACACCAATACCACTTACCCTCTTCTATCAGACCTGCTGCATCATCATTAAACTTATAGAAACCACTAAAAAGACGTGTCCAATGAACATTAGATATTGGCAAAATTATACCTCCACTTAGTGCCTCCAACATAAGTTACAACAGAGGAACAAGGTGCTATAGAGGGTTTGATAGTTTTATTGATTTGTGTTAAAGATTAAATTAGTTAATGGGTTAAAAGTTTAGAGCTCAAGTTCATAAAAAAAATGAGTTATTGTTTTTATAAATTTTAAATCAATTTTGTGTGCGTAAACATTTAATCAAATATTTGAAATCATTTTTAGAAATAGAAAAGAAAAATCTGGAATATTTATTATCAATTTAAAGGTGAAATAAATAAATCATATGGTGTGTATAATAAATCATATATAAAAAATAGCGTTAAATATGTTTTTGGTCCCTATAAATATACTAACTTTTCGTTTTAGTCTCTCTAAAAATTTCCTTCAACTTTTAAAGTAAATTTTTGTATTTTTTTAATGAAATTGTACAAAAATTTATATAATATTGTAAAAAATCACTTAAAAAAATTAGAATTTTTTAACAAAACATAAATTAAATATGAATTTTTTACCGTAAAAAATATAAAAATTCATATTTAATTCATGTTTTGGTAAAAAATTCTAATTTTTTTTGAGAGACATCTTTATAATATTATAATTTTTTCTGCAAAATTTTGTTCAAAAATATGAATTCTACATATGAATTTACTTTAAAAGAAGGACCAAAAGTGAAGATGAATTTTTTTTGGAGGACTAAAAAAGTTGAAGAAATTTTTTAGAGAAGCTAAAACGAAAAGTTGACATATTTATAGGGACTAAAAACATATTGAACCCTAAAAAATATAATATGTTTGATATCCACATATTTTATCCAATTGAAGTAACTTAATTGGTTAAATAGTGGTTAACCTTTGGGAAATACCGTATTTTGATCTTCTTATTACACAATCTAAAATAGTTTAATGATTGGTCAAAATCAAAACTTTTGATAATAAGATCTAAGGAACACCGACTCCCTAAACACCAATAGTGACTTTGTAAAATGAAAAATAAAAATAAGAAAAACTTTCTCTACAATTTGAATGCCTAGTTGAATTAACATCAAGATTGTCGGAATCACGATGAACCGTTACAATTTTGATAAACACTAAAACTTAAAGTTTCGGTAAAATCATGAGAAATGGGAAAAAATTGTTTTTGAGTAACTCAATCAAACATTTGCTATATTGCATTGTCAAGAGAAATGGAAAAAATTGTTTTTGACAGTGCATTGACAAAGCATTACGCTGCAACCACTTTTTCTTTGATATTTAATTATTACTATAAAAGTAAAATGAATAAAAAATCTTATAAATTATATATAATAAATTTTATCATATAAGAATATATAAAAAATACAATTTAACGATATCCACATCTTCTATCCAATAGACGTACCTCAATTGGTTAAATAATGCCGAAGTTTTAAAAAATATCGTGATTCGATTTCTTGTTAGACAAAACGAAGAAAAGATGAAGATATTTAAATTGCGATATAAACATTTTAGCGGAGAGTAGTCAATTAACGTAACTCAATAGTGAACATTTGTTTACATGACCGCAAGTTTAAACACGTAACTTCTCATTTATTCACACTTAAAAAGTATAATATTTTTGTTTATTGACCATAAGCATTTTTTTTTTAATAATTGGTCAAACCCAAAACTTTATTTTTAAAAAAAAACCAAAACATTTATAAAAAGATATGATCTAAAGAGCAACTATTATCTAAAACACCAATAGTTGTTTTGCAAAAAAAAACTCAAGAAGAAAAAAGAATCTTCCTCGATAATATTAATGCATCTTTGGATTGACGTCGAAATCACGATAAACCAATATAATTTATTTTATAAAAACTACACGGTTTCTATGAAATCCAGTGTCACGGTGATTTTACCAAACTACCATCGATCCAACATAAACGTATTTGGATCGGTTCACATCACTTATTACCGGCGTATTGTAAACATTATCATTATAGCATTAGGCTAAGGATGAAAACTTTTTATGTAGTTATGCTAATAATGTATGCAATTGCAGTGTACATTTTATTTTACCCAAATCGACCTTAACTTGTTCAAAATGGTAAGCTTAAAAGGGAAAAGACATAAGTTTGCACCCGTACCCATTAAAAGAGGGGCAACACAGTCATTTCGATGACATATTGGCATTTACGTAATATACGTAACTTCTCAAGGGTAGTTAACGAGAACAACCCCTATAAATACCGTGCGCTCCGTCCCTTTGGCATTCTGCTATCTCCCTTGTCAGTTTCACATTTTCTCCTCTCTCTCTTCTCTTTCCCCTCTCTCTCCCAATTCTCATTTTTTCTTAATTCTTCAGAATATTGCCAGATTCCGGCAACACTTTCTCTCTCATCACCCTCTCCTCCGGTAAAATTTTCTTCACCCTTGCCACACATAGTTTTCTCCGCCAAATTACGATCTTACCCCTATAATTTTCACAGTTTACCCTTTTACCCTCTCACTTTTTACCATAAGACTTTTCAGTTTTCACGGTGATGAGATAAACTTTACCGTTGGGTTATTGTTTATTCGTTTTGAAAAAAATATTAAATTATTTTTGGCGTGGGTTGGTAGTGACGTGGCATGTGGATAGAGAGCCATGAATACCAAAACGATGCGTTTACCCCCTCGTCGAGTGTTGACACCTAGCACTACAACAACGAGCAACAAGCGAAAAGAAAGAGATGACCCAAGCCCATTTGAAAGGCCCAAGCCTAATTTACCCGGGCCCGGTTCAAAATCACTCAAGCCGGATAAACCGCTTTCTAGAACCGGCTCAGCGCCGATGCCGTCCAATCAGCTGCTAGCAGGCTACCTGGCCCACGAGTACCTAACCAAGGGGACTCTGTTGGGTCAGCCGTGGGTCCCGGGGAAGACGAAGGAGGAGGAGGAGGAGGACGGCGGAGAGGAAGGTGAAGCCGCGACGGAGACGCCGTGCCGGAGTACGGAGATGAAGATTCAGAAGGTGGAGAGAGAAAGGTACGTGGAAGTGACGGGGTTGTTAAAGGGTGGTGGGACCCACCTTCAAGGCGTTGTGAACCCCACCCAGCTTGCCCGTTTTCTACACTTGTGATCTAACAGACAATTGGAGGAGATAGAAAGAGAGAGTACACGTGGAGTGATCCCATTGGCTCTCTCTTTCTTTGTTTTGTTTCCGTTTTAGAGAAGAGAGAAAATTGAAATTTCTCCTTTTTTTTTTGTTAAATCTGAGACAGAAAGTTAGCTATTTATTTTTTATTTTTTTTTTTTAATTTATGATGCATGCAACTTGTATGTATCATATCATGTATGTCATCATCATCGCTCTCGTGATGTATCTGTTGTTGTTGTTTACATGCAAAATACATGCTTTATGTTTCAACAATTTTTATCTATTTTCTTTGATTTGTTTCATCTGTCTTTTATTGTAAGCATGATTAAATTAATCTGTGTTTGATTAACGATTTGGTAATACGCGTGATTGCTTAATGCGAGTGCCACTTTTTTATGTTGCATATGTTAAATAATTGGCGCGGTAACTGAAAAATTAGTGAGTAGTAAAAAAATCCAGATTTTTATTATAGGATGAATTAAATCGGATAGAGAGAATGTGAGTTCTGTGATTTGTTGTTGTCTTGAGTGAGATACTCATGTTGTTACATAATCAGAATCTGATGCGAATATTAAGATTAGGCACGCCATATTTAGAGTTAGAACTTTTCGTTAATAGTCGTAAAAGTTGGTTGTTTAAAAGTTTAATGCAATATGGGTCTCGATGCTTGGTTTATTGTGATGAGAATTTCGAAGCTGCAAATCTTCATCTGATACAGATGGAGCTTGGAAATGGCGAAGGCTTTGCACTTATCCAACTCCCTGTGTTTGTCTGAAACTAAGAGAGATGTGCGTTGTATTCCCTCTTGTCTCAATTATAAGTAAAATAATCATTTCTTTTAATTTATTGAATAACTAATTTATTTGTTAGATCAAATACAATAGAGATCGGTGGGATTACATACAACTTTGATTAAACTTAATATTTTGAATTTTATAGTCAACTAAAATCCGCTTTTTTTATGGATTATTTGATCAAAATCGAACAATTAACAATATTTTGAATGCGACTTATTTTAACCGTTGATAGAAGTATTGCGGATAGCAACAGAATCGGTGTTAATATAGTGTAAAACCCGATTCAACAATTAATTTATTAAATTCGGTTCATTAATCAATTGAGTTAAACTTTAATTAAAAATTAATCAAAGTTCTATAAATCTATAGCTTATTTTAAAAAATCGACTTTTACCTTAGAAAAGAAATCTACTACAGATATTGTATTTATTGTTCAGATTAGCTATTTCTAGTGTCAATATCTTGAATAAAAAATATTATATCATGTATAGATAAAATTCATGTCGTTTTTTTTAAGAAAAAACTCATGTTTAGTTACAAGTGAGAAGACAAGAGCAGAAAACAAAGAAACTCATGTCATTTTTTCTTATTTTTGAAAGAAAAGAAACTCATGTCATTTGAAAGCTAGAAATAATACTAATTCTTATAAATACCATAAAATTAAATTAAGTTATTTTAAGCGTCAAATTTAGTTATTTAGGTTTTTTCTTGTTGAAGGTAAATTTAGTTTTTTAGTTATGTTCGACTATTAAAATCTCGCACTTAAAAAACTCTCATCAGCTTTACTATTGAAGTTGCCAACATTAAAAAATTTATATTTACTTCCTTCTGGCTTCTCCTTCTCTTGTGACATCAAAGAGTATTAAGAATTTGTGTGATCCAACAAAATTGACCATTGGACCAAGTACAAATTATATTGACGAAACACACATGGTTCTTTAAGTTTTTTGTTCTTTAGTTTATTTGATTCAAGCGTTGCTTGAATCAATTTCTTTCTCCATATCCTTGTTTTTTTATTAATTTCCTTATAAATTTACATGTCAAATATAGAAGTTGTTGATATTAAATCTGATTTCGCATATAGAAGTTGTTGGTGTTAAATCCGATTTCACACTTGTTTTTTCTTATACGAATAAAATAAGAAAGTTAATTGATATCGTAGAGTTTTGTTAAATAGAAATATTGTTAGAGTTTTGTTAAATACAAATATCGTTAAGTAACACTGAGTTTTGTTAGATACAAGTATCGTTTTGTTTGATACAAGTATCGTTAAATAAAATTAAGTTAAAATTTAAATCTACTTTAAAATAAGTAAATAAAAAATTACATGACATTAAATAATAGTAGTTGTGAACCAACAAAATTTTAGAGTATCAGAGTGTTAAAATTAGAAAACATATAAAAATCCAATTCCCCACCTTCCGAAAATGTGGAGCTAAGGATACTTTGCATGCAATCCACTAGGTGCGAACACATGACCCCTCCCTACATAATGGTGCTTTGGGTGCTGCAATATCACAAACCCCATATGGATAAAGTCGAGAGAATGCTTCCTGAAGTATACCATGGACTGCGTAACATATGCTACTTATCCGAAAACATGTTTTTGTATTTGTATTGGAGGTTGTATTGGTAAATTTGGTTTTGCTCATGCATCTTTGACATTTATCCTTTAGGTTCCATACATCCAAAATTATTGAGTTCGGTTCATGGTGGTATAAATGATGGATGGTTTGATGGGATGTCTAACTATTGAGGTTGGTGCGATCAATATTTATGAATACCACAATATGTTTTAAGTATTTTGCCTTATTCAACCTTATAAAACAATTTAGGTTAATACCTCTTTTGGTCCCTATAATATAAGCAAGTTTCGGTTTTAGTCTCTCTAAAAAAATAAGTTTAGATTTTGTCTCTGTCGTTTCAGATTCTTCCATTTTTGGTTTCTCAATTAAACATGTCAGTAGAATCTGCTGACATGTCATGATGACTGTGTAATTTTAATATTTTTTTAATCCACTTAAAATTTATAATTATTTTCACTATTTAAAATTCTAAAACATAAATTAAAAAAGTAAATTAAAAACAAAAACATTTTCAGAATTCTAGTCCCTCATCTCTCTCTTCGAGCTTCTTCTTCTCCCTCCGTCTTTCTTACCTCCGACCACCATCTCACCCACCGTCCATCACGCTGTTCATCATCGCAGCACACCACCATCCACCACCCTCGTTCTCCATCTCCTTATGTTGTAAATCAGAAGCCCCAAACTTTGATTTTAAACCCTAATTTTCTTCCCTCCAAAATTCAAAATATAACCTTTTAAATTCGGATCCATTTTTCTTCCCCTCCAGTTTCAATTATTACAGTCCAGAATCCCTAATTTCGTTTTCCTTTTCCCAATCCTTACTCCCCAATCCATGTGTTCATCTTAATTCTCTCATCCTCTTCGTGTTCTTCGTTTAATATGGAAACCCAGAAAATCAATGAAACCTAAATCAAAACCTCTTTCTCAATCTTGTTGTGTGTCTGTGAGTAATAAAAATCAAAATCTTAGTTTCCTCTCAATCACCCTCACATGCGCCACTATTGTATGGAAAGGAAAGTGGAGAAGATAGCTTCTCTAGGTCTCTCATTTATGTGGATTTTGTAGCAGATCCAATGAAGTTGAATGGTGTCTTCGTAGGTCTATTACTCCATTTTATCAAAATTGAGTTTAAGATGAAGATTAGTGGAGATTCATTTATACTCTTTCTTTTTTGATTTGCTTTTGGATCTAAAAAGTCATTGACCTTTCATTTTTTTAGATCTGAATGTTTTGTAGAATAGACATAGAGAGATATGAATGTTTCTCGGCTCGTTGAAGAAAATGATGAACCTATTGATTTTTTATTTATATTTTGATTTTTTCCGTTATTTTCTGATTTTTATCATTTAAATAAATTGTTTATAAATTAAATATCCAAGTGACATCTGAATCAAAATAAAAAAAAATGAAATAAAATAAAATAAGTACACAGTCAGTAAGACACATCAACAAATTCTGAGAGACCAACAGTAGAGGAATTTGAAATGATAGGGACGAATCTAAACTTATTTTTTTACAGGGACTAAAACCAGAATTCGCTCATATTGCAGGGACCAAAAGAGGTATTAATCCAACAATTTATAAGGTGAGTGGTGTTATTTTTTATAAACTCGTTTTATACCTTATATTTTAGATGTGTGAGCCTTGGTTTTTTTTTCAATATATGCTTACGTCATTCAAAT